>Ga0268299_1000208_pt1 | contig 227785 bp, 202 predicted proteins | sample NOBtaG_FD_193484 | JGI IMG/M metagenome (GOLD analysis project Ga0268299, IMG submission 193484) | Activated sludge microbial communities from bioreactor in Nijmegen, Gelderland, Netherland - NOB reactor | ecosystem: Engineered > Bioreactor > Aerobic > Activated sludge | place: Netherlands... | reverse complement strand
GGACGCGACCGGGCGCTGGTGCCGTGCTTCATCTGCGCGCACTTAGTCAAAGCGATCGTCTCAATGACGCGTTCATCCACCACGCAGCCCGCGTCGCGGCTTGATCAGTCGCTGAGCTGCACCCCATTGCGGCAGGTGCGGCTCGGCGGCTGAACGAGCCCTCCTGGGGAACAAAACCGCAAGAGAATCGCGATTGCGTCTCGCCTGGGTCGACGCCAGCGATTCTTCTGCGGGTTTGTTCCCGCGCAGCCCGAAGCCTCGTTCTTCGCGTCTGCTCAGCCGATGATCTGCACCCCATTGCGGCCCACGGCTACGGCACGACCTCCGCCGGCCCCAGCTCCAGCTGCAGGCACACGCTCACCGCATCGCACGCCACCCCGGTGTCCGAGCCGCACACCGCCGGCCGCCCCTCCACCATCGCCGTGTCCGCGCCGCCCATCAGCGTCACCACCGCGTCGAGCGCCTTCTCGGGCATCCCGCCGGTCTCGCGCTCGATGATGCCGCAGATGTTCCGCGCCTTCCCCGCCGCGCACTGCGCCAGCACCTGCTCCACCAGCCCCCGCAGCTCCGCCTCGCTGTAGTAGCCGGTGAGCAGCAGCGGCACTCCGGCGATGGAGCCGTCTGCCAGCTTCCCCTCGAGCTTCGCCGCCTCCATGCGGCTCCTCAGCATCAGCTCGTCGAGCACCGGCACCGGCAGCCGGAACGCCGCCGCCTCGCTCACGAACCAGCCGTCGCGCTCTCCCGCGAGGGCGCCGAACACCCCATCGCCCTCGTCGTCGCCGCTCACCCGGAACTGCTGCGGGCTCGCCGCCTGCCGCCCGCCCTGGAAGTCGAGGCCTTTGAGGCCCCCGCGCTCCCGCGTCACCTCGGCCAGCAGCGCCACCCGCACGAAGCCGTCGCGCGGCTCCACGTACTGCTGCAGCCCGCCCGTGAACAGCACCAGGTCCGAGAGCCCGCCGCCCGCGTTGCTGCCGACCGTCGAGCAGCCCGCCTCTCGCGGGCTCGCCGGCACGCTCAGCTTCGTCACCCGCAGCCACTCGGGCTCGGGCGCCGGCGCCCCGCACGCGGCGCCGACCAGCAGCGCCAGCGACGCGAACGCTCTCACGCCCACACCCCCGGCAGCACCCGCGTCGAGTCTCCGAACCTCTCGACCGGCGCGCCCATCGCCCCGAGGAACGCGAGGTACAGGTTCGCGAGCGGCTCGCCCTGAGCCAGCCGCACGTGCTGGCCGGCCACCATGCCGCCGCCGCGCCCGGCCACCAGCACCGGCAGGTTGCGATGAACGTGCGAGTTGCCGTCCTCCACGTCGCTCGAGAAGTACGCGATGGTGTGGTCGAGCAGCGTGCCGCTGCCCTCGGGCACCGCCTTCAGCTTCTGGATGAGGTACGCGAGCTGCTCGACCTCCCACGTGGCGACCACGTTCAGCTTCTCGAGCTTCTCGGGGTCGTTCTGGTGGTGCGACAGCTCGTGGTGCGCGCCGCGCACGCCGAGGAAGTCGTAGCTGCGGTTCGAGAGGCCGTTCGCGAGCATGAAGCTCACCACCCGCGTCAGGTCGCAGCGCAGCGCCGCCACGATGAGGTCGATCATCTGCTTCGACTTCTCGGGGAGGTCGCCCTCCACCGGCGCGGGCACGCTGCACGTGCTCCCTTCCACCTGCAGCCGCGCCTCGAGCTCACGAACGCCGGTCAGGTACTCGTCGAGCTTCGCGCGGTCTTTCGTCGAGAGCTTCCCCGACAGCGAGGTCGCCTCGGTGCGCACGTAGTCGAGCACGCTCGCGCGGGTGCGGCGGCGGCGCGCGAGCTCCTGCTGGCTGGCCGACGGGTCGGCGCCCGCGAACAGCCGCTCGAACACCACGCGCGGCTCCACGAGCTTCGGCATCGGGCTCTTGGGCCCCGCCCACGAGATGTTGCGCGTGTACGCGCAGGAGTAGCCGTTGTCGCAGCTGCCCTGCGACTCGCCACCCTCGAGCCCGAGCTGCAGCGAGCGGAACCGCGTCGCCGGCATCAGCCGCTGCACCATCAGCTGATCCACCGAGACGCCGTTCGTGATGTCGGCGGCCTCCGACTTCACGACCTCGGTGCAGGTCAGAAACGAGCCCGTGCCGCGCGCGTGGTCGCCCGGCACCAGAGACTGCGCCGGCAGGTTCTCGAGGCCCGTGATGACCGTCACGTGCTCCTTGACCGGCGCGAGCGGCGCCATCAGCCGCTTCGGCTGCCACAGCTCGCCGTCGGCGTCGGGCGTCCACACGTTCATGTTGATGCCGTTCGGCGCGAACGCGGCGACGAAGCGCGTCGGCGGCGGCGTCTGGCCGAACGACTCGAGCGCCGGCAGCGCGACGAGCGCGCCCGCGCCTCCGAGAAACGCCCTGCGGCCGATGCGCGTCATTCGGCGGCTCCCCGCGCGCGGAAGACCGGCTCGTGCACGAGCGCGTCGATGAACGAGGGCAGGGTGGCTCCCGCGGCGACCCGCTCGAGCAGCGACCCCTCTTCGGCGCCCGCGGCGCGCCCGAGCGCGTACGTGAACAGGTGCTGCGCGATGCACTCGGTCAGCTTCGGGTCGCTCGCGACGAGCTCCGACAGCTCGACCGCTCCGTCGAAGGAGCGCCCGTCGGGCAGGCTCGCGCGCGTGTCGATGGGGTAGCCGAGGTCGTGCGTGCGCGCGGCGCCGATGCCGTCGAAGCCCTCGAGCGCGAAGCCCATCGGGTCCATCGTCTTGTGGCACGCCGCGCACACCGGCTTGCTCACGTGCGCCTCGAGCCGCTGCCGCACGCTGCCCATCACCTGCGTCGCCGCCGGCAGCCCCTCGACCCCCGGCGGCGGAGGCGGCGGCGCCTGGCAGAGCAGCTGGCTCAGCACCCACTTGCCCCGCTGAACCGGCGACGTGCGCGTCGGGTACGACGTGAAGGTGAGGAACGCGCCCTGTGCGAGCAGGCCTCGGCGCGCAGGCGCGTCGCCGAGCGAGATGCGCTGGAAGCCGTCGCCCGGCGCCGAGAGCCCGTAGTGCGCGGCCAGCGGGGCGTTCACGTACGTGAAGTCGGCGGTGAGCAGCTCGCGCGCGGGCCGCGCTCCTTCGAGGAACGCGGCGAAGAAGCGGCGCGACTGCTCGGTCATCGCGTCGCGCAGCGCGGGGCTCCAGGCGGGGAACGCGTCGGGGTTGGTCTCGTGCGCTCCGAGCGCGCGCGTCGCGAGCCACTGGCCGGCGAAGTCTTCGATGAACGCCTGCGCCTTCGGGCTCTCGAGCATGCGCTGCACCTCGGCGCTCAGCACCTTCGGGTCGTGCAGGCGGCCTTCGTCGGCGCGCTCGCGCAGGGTCTCGTCGGGCATGCTCGACCACAACAGGTACGAGAGCCGGGTGGCGAGCTCCCAGTCGTCGAGCCAGCGCGCGCGGCCCTCGCCGTCACGCTCGACGCGGAACAGGAAGTGCGGAGAAATCAGCACCGCCTCGAGCGCGACGCTCACCGCCGCCTCGAACGGAGCGCCGCCCTCGAGCTCCGGCTCGACCAGCGCCATCAGCGCGTCGACCTCTTCCTTCGAGACCGGGCGGCGGAACGCGCGCGAGGCGAAGCCGTGCACGACGTCGCGCGCCGAGGCCCCGTCGCGGAACACCCGCGCGTGGCCCGCCGAGGCCGCCTTCAGCGGGCCCTCGAGCCGCAGCCAGTCGACGCGCAGCGCCCTGAGCGGGCCGGACCCCGACGGCGCGATGAGCACGAGCGCGAGCGCCGCGCTGCCGGGCTCCAGCACGTCGACCTCGACGGAGTAGACCTTCGCGAGCGCGTCTTCCAGGTCGATGTCCACGTGCGCCGCGCCGAGCGAGAGCCGCACCGGCACCGGGCCGTTCTCGGCGGCCGCGCGCACCGAGAGCCGGTAGCGCCCGGCCGAGGGGACGTGCAGCTCGGTCGAGAGCTGGCCGCTCCACAGGCGCCACCAGGTGTCGCGCCAGCGGTGGCCGACCTGCGGCTGGAGGTCTTCGGCCTGGAGCAGCGCGAACGCGCGGCTGCCGACGAGCTCGTCGACGAGGGTCTCGGCGGCGGCCGCGTACAGCTCGGCCTGCAGCGGCGAGAGGCTCAAGGCGTCGGGGTTGTTGTCGAAGCCGTGCGCGTGGTCGTCGACGGGGAAGTCGCGCGCGGGGTCGAGCGAGGTGCCGAGCAGGTCCTGCACGGTGCGGCGGTACTCGGTGCGGTTCAAGCGGCGCAGCGTGACGTGGCCCGGGTCGTACGGCACGGGCTGCTCGCCGCAGGCGCTGATCAGCGTCACCAAGACCACGACGAGGGCTGTGCCGGCGGCACGCACGCTCGGGGCTGTACCACAAGCGCCGGGGGCCTTTTCACGCCTGGGCCGTGGCGCGAAATGTCGGACACCCCCGGCCCACGACACTTGCAATCCGCCAGGGTCCGACGTGGCGAAACGCCCGCCGCACGCCCCGGTGGGGACCCCGTTCGAGGCACGTAGCTTGCTCGAGGGAGCCGGTGCATCCCGCCCCGGTATCCGCGTTCCAGCAGTGGCCTCAAGATCTCCTCCGCGAGCACGGCATCGTGGTACGCAGGGGCCTCATCACCGTGCGCGGCCGCGACCATGAAGTGGCGATCGGCTCGACGGTCGAGGCCGAGAGCCACGAGCCGCGCGCGCTCCCCTCGCTCGCGATGATGTGCTTCGGGGTCGCCGCCCTGCCGTTCACCCACGCCGCGCGAGACGCCTGGGTCGTCGGCCTGCCCATCGCCGCCATCATGTTCTCGGGCCTGCGCCTGCTCACCGCCGACTCCCGCTTTCGCGTCGTGCTGCACGCGCGCCAGCGGCGCTCCACGCTCTTCGAGAGCAACGACGAGCAGCTCGTCATCGCGCTCACCGCCGCCGTGCGCGTCGCCCTCGAGGACGCCTGATCGTGCGCCTGCGCTTCCTCGACGCAGCCCGGTGCCTCGCCATGGTGATGATGGTGCTCGCCCACGTGCGCGACGGCCTCATCTCGCCCGAGGGCAACGCGCACTGGCTGATGCGCCTTCACGACTCCACGCGCGGCTTCACCGCTCCGCTGTTCTTCATCGTCTCCGGCTGGGCCCTCGCCACCGTCACCTGGCCGCGCTGGAGCCGCTTCCAGCGCTGGACCCCCGAGCTCCGCGCCCGGCTCGAGCGCATCGCGCTGCTGTTCATCATCGGCAAGCTGCTCACGCTCCCCTGGTGGCACCCCGGCTTCCCCGTCGACGTCCCCGCCGAGGTGTGGCTGCCGTTCACCACCTCGGGCGTGCTCGAGTGCCTCGCCCTCGCCATGCTCGTCGCGCACGCCTGCATCGCCCTCATGCCTCCGCGCGCCTTCGCCGGGGTCTGCCTCGCGCTCGCCGCCGCCGCCGCCCTGCTCGAGCGGCCGCTGCAGAGCGCCACCGCCGCGTGGCCCATGCTCCTGCGCGGCCCGTTCAACAACGACGGCGTCTGGGGAGGCTTTCCCATCGCGGCCTCCGGCGGGTACTTCTGGCTCGGCGCTGCGCTCGGCGTCCTCTACGCCTTCCGGCCCTGGTCGGCCGCCACCACGCTCGCGGTCGGCGCCGGTCTGCTCGCCGCGAAGGGGCAGCTGTTCATCACCCGGGCCGGAGTCGCGCTCGCCGTGCTCGGCGTCCTCGCCCTCGTGGTCTCGTCGGCCCCGCAGCACGGCGTGGTCGACCGGCTCTCGCGCCGCGCGCTCACGTTCTACGTGGGGCACATGGTGCTCTTGTGGGGCGTGCCGTTCGTGCCGGGCCTCGTGTTCCTCTCGCAGCGCGGGCTCGGCCCCGGCGGCGTGCTCGGCGTCACGGTGGCGATGCTCGCGGGCCTCTCGGCGGCGTGCCTGCTGGTTCTCGACCGCGAGGCGCGAAAGCCGGAGCTGCAGCGTGCCGGCGGCTGAGACACCCCCGCTGACGCCCGCGCGCGGTCGCGTTACGAAGGGTACCGTGCCGCACCGCCTCACCACCGCTCCCATCATGGTGCTGCTCGCCCTCGGGCTGTTGGGCGCGCTGTGGGCCCTCGTCGCGCTCGTGCAGCGCGATCGGGCCGAGCTGGTGTCGGACTTCGCGGCCGAGCGGGAGTACCAGCTCGAGCGCGCCGTGCTGGCGGTGAACGACGCGGTCGACGACCTGTTCGAGGACGTGCGCTTCGCGGCCGAGCTGTTGTCCACCGGCTCCGACGAGGCGCTGCGGCGCCGCGAGCTCGAGGCGCTGCTCGAGGCGATCGGGGAGTATCGGGCGATCGGCGTCTACGACCCGTCGGGCGCCGAGAGCCTCGTGCTGTTCGACCGCCAGGCCGCGGGCACCGGGTCGCTGGCGCCGCAGGCGCCGGTGCTCCAGGCCACCGCCGCGCAGGCGCTCGCCGCCCCGCAGGGCCGCGTCGTCGCGTCACACCCGGTCGAGGCCGGGCCCGGCTGGCTGCGGGTGTTCGCGACGCGGTTCGACGACGGCTCCGGCCGCCCGCTCGGCGCCGTGGCCGTGCTCGTCGACGTCGCTCCGCTGCTCGCGCCGCTCGAGGTCGTCGCGCGGGCCGGAAGCTCGAAGCTCCTGGTGCTCGGCCCGCACGGGCGCCCCTTCCCCTCCAGCGACCCGCGGCTGAGCGCGCCCGGTGGGCTCGTCGACTGGCTCGAGGGCGCCGCGAACGGCCGGGTGATGATCGACCCGGCGAGAGCGGTGTCGGTCGGGCTGCCGGCCTCGGAGGCCGTCGGCCTCAAGCGCGAGATTCACCTCGAAGGAGCGCGACCCTGGTCGGTGCTCTCGGTCACCAGCACCGAGCCCCTGCGGAGCCACGACCGCGCGCTCGTGCTCCGCCTCGTGCTCGTCTCGGTGCTGCTGGCCGGGTTCTTCGGGCTCCTCGGCGGTGCGTTCATGGTCGTGGTGCGGCGCACGCACGAGCTCGAGGAGTCGCGCCGCCACCTCGCCGAGCTCCGCGCCCTCGAGGGGCAGCTCGTGCGCGCCGAGAAGCTCGCGACCGTCGGCGTGCTCGCGGCGGGCATCGCGCACGAGGTCGGCACGCCGCTCGGCGTGGTGCGCGGCCGGGCCGAGCTGGCGCGCGCGCGCCTCGGGCACGATCACCCGCAGGCGGCCAGCCTCGACGTGGTCATCGACCAGACCGATCGCGTGAGCCGCACCATTCGCGAGCTGCTCGACTTCGCCCGGCCGCAGACCGCCTGCACGCAGGCCGTCTCGGTCGAGGCTGCGTTCCACGCCGTCGCCTCGCTGCTCGAGGTCGAGGGCCAGCGCCGCAAGCGCAACCTGGTCATCGACAAGGCGCCCGACGCGCTGCTCGACGCCGACGAGCACCAGCTGCACCAGGTGCTCGTCAACCTCGTGATGAACGGCTTCGACGCCTGCGACGACGGCGGAACCGTGCGCGTGGCCGCCGCCCCCGACGCCGCCACCGGCCGGTGCCTCATCACGGTCTCGGACGATGGCGAGGGCATTCCCGACGAGCAACTGTCGCGCATCTTCGACCCGTTCTGGACGACGAAGAAGCGCGGCCAGGGCACCGGCCTGGGGCTCGCCGTCGTCGAGAAGGTGACGCGCAACCACGGCGGCTCGGTCGACGTTGCCAGCCGCGTCGGCGAGGGCACGACCTTCACGCTCAGCTGGCCGATGCACGGGAGGGCGGCGTGAGCGCAGGTCCCCGTGTGCTGGTGGTCGACGACCACCTCGAGATGGTGAAGCTGCTCGCCGACCAGCTCTCGGCCGAGGCGTACGACGTCACGACCGCGAGCTCGGGCGAGGAGGCCGTGCGCTGCCTCGCCGCCGAGCGCTTCGACCTCGTCATCACCGACCTGCGCATGAAGGACGTCGACGGCTTCGACGTGCTCGACGCGGCGAAGGCCTGTACGCCTCCGGTGCCGGTGCTGGTGATGACGGCGTTCGGGGCGGTCGACACCGCGGTCGCCGCGATGAAGCGCGGGGCCGCGCACTACTTCACGAAGCCGTTCGCGCTCGACGAAGTGCTCATCTACACGCGCCGGGCGCTCGAGGCCTCGTCGCTCGCCGCCGAGAACCGGGCGCTGAGGCAGCAGGCGGCGGGGGCCCAGGCTCCGGCGCTCATCGGCACGAGCGCCGCGATGCACGAGCTGCGCCGCGTCGTCGAGCGCGTGGCCCAGACCGACGCGACGGTGCTCGTGCGCGGCGAGAGCGGCTCGGGCAAGGAGCTCGTGGCCCGCGGCATTCACGAGGCGAGCGCCCGCCACCGGTCGGCGTTCGTGGCGGTCAACTGCAGCGCGCTGCCCGCGAACCTGCTCGAGAGCGAGCTCTTCGGCCACGTACGCGGGGCGTTCACCGGCGCGACGATGAATCGCCGCGGGCTGTTCGTAGAGGCCGACGGCGGCACGCTGTTCCTCGACGAGATCGGCGACATGCCGCTGGAGCTGCAGGCGCGGCTGTTGCGGGTGCTGCAAGACGGCACGGTGCGGCCGGTCGGCTCCGACCGCGCGAAGGCGACCGACGTGCGGGTCATCGCGGCGACGCACCAGGACCTCGAGCGGCGGATCCGCGAGGGGCTGTTTCGCAACGACCTGTTCTACCGGCTCAACGTGGTGCGCGTGCGGGTGCCGACGCTGAGAGAGCGGCGCGAAGACATCAGGCTCCTGGCCGAGCACTTCCTCGAGAAGGCGCGCCGGCCCGGCGCGGCGGCGGCGCGCTTCTCGGCGGGCGCGCTCGCGCTGCTGGAGCAGCACGGCTGGCGGGGCAACGTGCGGGAGCTCGAGGCCGTCGTCGAGCGCGTCGCGGTCTTCTGCGGCAGCGCGACGGTCGAGCGGGAGCACGTGCTCTCGGAGCTGGCGCCGCAGCCGGCCACCAGCCCGCTCGGCGCGGTGCTCGACCTGGGCTGGAGCCTGAAGCAGCTGGAGGACGAGTACATCCGCGCGGTCATCGACGCGTGCGGCGGCAACAAGACCCGGGCGGCCGAGATTCTCGGCATCGACGTGTCGACGATTCACCGGCGCGAGCGGGCGAAAGACAGCTCCGACGTGCCGCGCGTCTGAGCGTCGGCTCAGGGGCAGCGCTCGTTCTCGGCGCCGGGCGTGCCGCGATCGCCGAGCCCGCCGTCGGGCGTCACCCACCGCGTCGACGGCGTCACGCACACGCTGCCGGCGTCGTCGTTGTCGTCGGGCGACGTCAGGCCCGGGCGCAGCTGCCATGAGGCCCCCGGCGTCGAGCCCGTGTACCCGAAGCTGTCGAGCGTCACGCCTCCCGAGCGAACCTGCACGCTGCGCGCCCCCGAGTTCGCGAGGTCGAAGCCGAACGTGCCGGCCACCGGCGGCAGGCCGCCGTTCTGGTCCGCGCTCGCCGACCGCGCGAACAGCGAGTACGTGCCGGCGTCGACCCACAGGCAGCTCGCGCTCGTCACCGTCGCCGTGCCGGTCGACTCGTTGGCGAGCTGCAGGCCGTTCAGGTCGAACGGCGCGTTCGCGAACGTCTCGATGTACTCGCCCGCGCTGTCGGCGACCTTCTGCGGGTCGGGCATGAGCTCGGTGATGGCGAGGTCGCCGGGCTGCGGGCGCACCACCGGCCGCAGCGCGCCCAGCGTCGCGTCGAAGCAGTCGCTGCCGCCGCCCCCGCCCGTGCCGCCGGCACACCGGTGGTTCGGGGCGCCCGGCGAGCCGAGGTCGGTGCCGGCGTCCCACGGGTTCTCCGCGAGGCAGAAGCTCGCCGGGTCGTCGTTCGAGACCCGGTCGAGCCTCGCCGGGTCGAGCTGCCAGCTCCGGCCGGAGGCCGAGGTGGTGAAGGCGGCCTCGTCGATGCCGGCGTCTCCGCGGTACAGGAACAGGCGGGTGTTCGTGTCGGTGAGCGACAGGCTGAACGTCACCCGGGGCGCGGGCAGGTTGCCGTTGACGAACGGGTCGGCGCTGCGGGCGATGAGCACGTACTCGCCCACCGCCACCCCCAGGCAGCTCATCGAGTTGATGCGCGTGCTCGCCGTCGATGTCGCGATGCTCACGTCGTTCAGGTCGACCTCGCGCAGCGCCAGCAGCTCGAGCCACTCGCCGGTCGACGCGGCCGCGACCGCGGGCCTCGACATGATCTCGGTGATGATCAGGTCTCCCTCGAGCGGAGTCCGCAGCGGCCGGCTCGACCCGTTCTCGAGGCACGTGCCCGCCATCGCCTCGGGCACGCACTCCGGGTTCGCGCTGCCGGGCGTGCCCGCGTTATTCCCCAGGTAGACGTTGCCCGGCGGCGTGTCGCACCAGTTGTCTTCGTCGTCGTTCGTGGTGGCCTCCGGGGTCACCGCGCCGTTCAGCATCCGCGAGCGGCCCGAGCGCGCCGTCCGCGACCACTTCACGCTGTCGACCAGCGTCGTGCCGCAGCGCAGCACCACCTCGCCCCTCGTGTTGCTCAGCGAAGCGAGGTCGCCCTCGTACGTGTAGTCGATCCACGCGGGCAGCGCCCCCGCGCGCACGTCGCCCAGCGTGAAGTACGACTTCGGGCCGATGGTGCCCGCCCTGATGGCGTGCGGCTTCGAGCTCGAGCCGGCCGTGTCGATGACCAGCCCGGCGAGCGCGATGGAGCTCTCGCCGGGGTTGTACAGCTCGACCCACTCCAGGCCCGTGTCGGTGCCGTCGGGGTCGAGCATCAGCTCGGTGACGACGAGGTCTCCCGCCTTGCGCCCCCCGCAGCTCTCGGCGGGCGTCGGCGGTGCGCAGCCGCCGATGAGAATCAGCACGGTCGCGGCTCCAAGCTTCTGACGGGCGTTCATCGGGCCAGGTCCTCCCAGCAAAGTTCGAGCGCACCGCGACACCGCGAGCTCTCTGCCTGCGCCGCGGCCGCACCTTGCATTCCGCCACGGGCACCCCTGGCGAAACGCCCTCTTCAGGCGCGCTCCGCCGCGCTCCGGGCCGGCGCGAAGCCCTCGACCCACCGCGCGGAGTACCGGTACATCACCGGCAGCAGCACCAGCGTCAGCGAGCAGGCCGACAGCGTGCCGAAGACGATGACCACCGCGAGCGGCCGCTGCGTCTCGCTGCCGATCGCCCGCGACAGCGCCGCCGGCACGAGGCCGAGCGCCGCGAGCGCCGCGGTCATCAGCACCGGCCGCAGGCGGTCGCGGCAGCCGTTCACGATGGCGTCGTCGAGCGCCTCCCCGCGCTCGCGGCGCTCGACGATGGCGCTCGTCACCAGCACGCCGTTGAGCGACGCCTGCCCGATGAGCGCGATGAAGCCCACCGCCGCCGCGACTGAGAGCGGCATGCCGGCGAGCCACAGGCCGAACACGCCGCCGACCAGGGCGAACGGCACGTTCACCAGCGTCAGCAGCGCCCGGCCGAGCGAGTCGAACGCCTTGAACAGCAACAGCAGCGTCACGAGCAGCGCGATGGGCACCACGGTCGCGAGCCGGCCCATCGCGCGCTCCTTGTTCTCGAACTCGCCGCCCCACTCGACCCGCACCCCGGAAGGAGGCGCGGCCTCGCGCTCGACCGCCTCGCGCGCTTCGGTCACGAACGTGCCGGGGTCGCGGCCGCGCACGTTCATGCGAATGCCGATGTACCGCTTCCCGTTCTCGCGGTTGATCGAGGCGCGACCCAGCCCGAGCTCGACGTGCGCGAGCGTCTCGAGCGGCACGGTGACGCCCGACTCGGTGGGGATGCGCAGCTTCGCGAGCTTCTCGACGTCGTCGCGCTCCGAGCGCGGCAGCCGCAGCACCACGTCGAAGCGGCGCTCGCCCTCCCAGAATGTGTCGACGGGCCGCCCCCCGAGAGCGGTCTGGAAGGCGTGCTGGAAGTCGCCGAGCGACAGCCCGTGGCGCGCCAGCGCGACGCGGTCGGGCGTGACCTTGAGCTGCGGCACCTCGCCGCTCTTCACGATGCCGAGGTCCGCGACGCCCTCGACCTTCGCGATGGCGGCCTTCGCGCTCTCGGCGGCCCGCTGCAGCACCTCGAGGTCGTCGCCGTAGAGCTTCACCGCGATCTGCCCGAACTGCCCGCTGATGCTCTCGTTCACGTTGTCGCGAATCGGCTGGCTGAAGTTCACCTCGACCCCGGGCACCTCGGCGATGGAGCGCTTCAGCCGCGCGATGACGGCCGACAGGCTGTCGCTCTCGGGCGGCCATTGGTCGGGGGGCTTCAGCTTCACGAAGAACTCCAGGTTGTTCGTGAGCGTCGCGTCGGTGCCGTCTTCCGGCCGGCCCAGCTGGCTCAGCACCTCGTCGACCTCGGGGTTCGCGGCGATGAGCCGGGTCAGCGGCGCCACCAGCCTGCGGCCCTCGTTGAGCGAGATGTTCGAGGGCAGCGTGAACGTCATGTAGAGCGCGCCCTCGTTGAGCTCGGGCAGAAACTCGCTGCCGAGCCGCGGCAGCACGAGCAGCGCGGCTCCGAGGCTCAGGCCGCCGAGCGACAGCACGAGCCCGGGCCGCTTGAGGCAGAAGCGCAGCGTCGGCGCGTAGGCGCGCGCGGCCGCCAGCAGCACCGGCGACTCGCGGTGCTTCACCGGGCGGCGGTAGACGACGGCAGCCAGCACGGGAATCAGCGTCACCGAGAACACGAGCGCACCCGCGAGCGCCGCCACCACGGTGTTCGCCATCGGCGCGAAGATGCGGCCCTCGACGCGCTGGAGCATGAAGATGGGCAGGTAGGCGGCGATGATGATGAGCAGCGCGAACAGCGTCGGCCGCACCACCGAGAGCGTGGCCCGGCGGATGCGCTCGACCGGCGGCCCGCCGTCTGCGGCGGCCGGCGCCGAGAGGCGGGTGAGAATCGCCTCGATGATGACGACGCCGCCGTCGACGATGACGCCGAAGTCGACGGCGCCCATCGACAGCAGGTTCGCCGACATGCCGCGGGCCTTCAGGTAGATGAACGCCGTGAGCAGCGAGAGCGGAATCAGGGTCGCGGTGATGAGCGCCGCGCGCAGGTCGAGCAGGAACACGAAGAGCACCAGCACGACGAGCAGGCCGCCCTCGAGGAGATTCCGGCCGACCGTGCGCAGCGTGGTGTCGACGAGCTCGGTGCGGTCGTAGAAGGGAACGAGGCGCGCTCCCTCGGGCTCGAGCCGCGCGTTCGTCTTCTCGACGGCGGCGCGCAGGCGCTCGAGCACCTCGGAGGGGTTCTCGCCGCGGCGCATCAGCACGATGCCCTCGACGGCGTCGAGGCGCGCCCCCCGGCTCACGACGCCCTGGCGCGGGGCCCAGCCCTCGTTCACGGCCGCGAGGTCGCGCAGGAACACCGGCGTGCCCTGGTGGGTCGCGACGCGAACCGTGCGCAGGTCGTCGAGGCTCTGGTACAGGCCCTGGCTGCGCAGCACGAGCTGCTCGGCGCCGCGCTCCATGATGCCGCCGCTCGCGTTCACCGAGCCGCCCTGAATGGCGTCTTCCAGCTCTTTCAGCGTCACGCCGAAGGCCGCGAGCCGCGCCGCCTGCGGCTCGACGTGCACCTCGCGCACGAGCCCGCCGTAGCTGACGACGTCTGCGACGCCGGTGACGCGCATCAGCTGCGGGCGAACGACCCAGTCCTGCAGCGTGCGCAGCTGCATCGGGTCGCCGCCGGCGCCCTCGAGCGTGTAGCGGTAGACCTCGCCGATGGGCGTCGCGTACGCGCCGAGCTCGGGGCTCACGCCCTCGGGCAGCTCGGCGCCGCGCAGCCGCTCGAGCACCTGCGCGCGCGCCCAGGCGCCGTCGACGCCGTCGTTGAACGTGAGCGTCACGAACGACAGGCCGAACATCGACAGGTTCCGGAAGCGGGCGAGCTGCGGCGTGGCGTTGAGCGCCCGCTCGAGGGGCAGGCCGAGCTGCCGCTCGACCTCCTCCGCGGGCTGGCCGGGGAACAGCGTGATGACGTTCACCTGCGTGTCGGTCGGGTCGGGGAAGGCCTCGACGGTGAGCTCGCGGAAGCTGAAGCCCCCGGCGACCGCGACCGTCGCGGTGAAGAACAGCACGGCCGCGCGGTTGTTCAGGCTGAACGTGACGAGGCTCTCGAGCACGTCACTCGCCCAGCTCGACCTGGTTGAGGAGCAGCAGCGCGCCGCGGGCGACGTACCGCGTGCCGGCCTCCAGGCCCGAGGTGAGCTCGACCTCGCCGCCGCGGTGGCGGCCCGTCTGCACGGGCACCGGCTCGAGCCGGCGAGGCGAGCGCGCGACGAACACGACGCTGCGCGTGCCGTCGGTGACGACCGCGGTCTCGGGCACGCGCACGCGCCTGACCGAGGTGTCGTGCGCGGGCACCAGCTCGACGTAGGCGTTGGGCCTCAGGCGCCGCTCGGCGTTCGTCATGCGCGCGCGCACCTCGACCGTGCGCCGCTTCGGGTCGACCACCTCGGAGATGAAGGTCACGTTGCTGGTCAGCTCGAGGCCCTGGCCGAGAACGCGCACCTTCACGGCGTCGCCGGCCTTCAGGTTGCCGAGGTCGATCTCGGGCACGTCGGCGACGATGAGCACCTCGTCCAGGTCGTTGATTCGGACGAGCGCCTTGTCCCGTTCGGGCGTGACCTCCTGGCCGGCAGAGACGTCGGCGTCGACGACCGCTCCGGCCCTGGGCGCGGTCACCCAGAAGAGGCTGTCGCCGGCGCCGCCGACCTTCAGGCTCTGGCGCTTCGCGACGGCCGCCTTCAGCACGAGCACCGCGCTCTGGAGCTCCGCCTCCGCCGCGAGGACGTCCTTCTCGGGCACCGCCTGGAGCGCGAAGAGCTCTTTCGAGCGCTGCACGACGCGCACCTTCACCGCGACGTCAGCCTTGGCGGCCGCGACCTCGCGCTCCAGGTCGGCGAACGCGCCGCTGCGCACCGAGAACAGCGGGTCGCCCCGCTTCACCCGGTCTCCCAGCCGCACCTCGACGGCGTCGACCCGGCCGGCGAGCGGCGACCCGACGCTCGCGCTGCGCCGCTCGTCGAAGTCGATGCGGGCGGGCCACGGCAACGGCTCGAGCGGAGGCCCCTCCTCGGCGTCCCTCAGCTCGAGGTACGTCCACTGCGGGGCGTTCTCGGAGAGCGACAGCCCGCCGCCTTCGAGCGCAAGCGCCTGGCGCGGTACGACTTCAGGGGGCTGTGTGCACGCGGCGAGCGCGACGAGCACGAGCGCCCTCACGGGACGAGCTCCTCCAGCGCGAAGGGCCGCGTGCCCGAGAGGCGCTGGGTCTCGACGCGCGCGCGGAAGCCGGCGAGGTCGAGGTCGGTCGCGAGCAGCTGCAGCTCGACGAGCGCGCGCCGCGCGAGGAGCACGTCTTGAATCGAGGTGGCCCCGCGGAGCACCGCGGCGTCGAGCCGCGCCACCACCTGGCGCGCGAGCGGCAGCGTGTGGTCGCGCATCCGGGCGCGGCGCTCGTCGAGGCTTTTGCGCTGCCCCGCGAGGCGCTCGAGCTGCTCGCGCGCGCTCGACAGCGTGCGCTCCCGGGCGCGCCGGCTCGCGTCGGCGGCCGCCGCGGCCGCCCTCGCGTCGGCCTGGCCGCGCTCGAAGACGGGCAGCGGCACCGAGAGGCCGGCGAACAGGCTGTTCTGCCAGTTGCCCGAGGCGAGGTACTGGTCGCGCAGGTAGCCGAAGCGAAAGGTCGGGTCGGGAATCGCGCGCCGCTCGGCGAGCACCTTCGCGGCGAGCTGGCTGGCCTCGGCGGCAGCGAGGGCCATCACGTCGGGGCGCTCCTCGAGCGGCGGCGGGGCCGCGTCTTCCGCGGCGCCGAGGTAGCGCTCGGCGGCCTCGGCGCTCTCGAAGCCGCTGCACCGGGCGCCCGTGAGCTCGGCGCAGCCCCGCAGGAAGGCGGCGAGCTGCTCCCGCTCGGCGCCCACCGCGCTGGTGAGCTTCTCGGCTTCGAGGAGCGCACGGTCGGCGTCGAGCGTCGACGCTGCGCCGCTCGCCGCTCGCGCGCGCTGCAGGTCTGCGAGGCGGCCGGCGTCGGAGGCGAGCCCTTCGAGGTCGGCGATGCGGGCCTGGGTCGCGGCGAGCTCGCCGAGCCGGGTGCGCACCTCGAAGAAGCGCGAGAGGAGCTGCGCCCGGGCGTCGTACACGATGGCGTCGAGCGCGGCCTTCGCCGCCGCCTGGCGCGGGCCGCGCTTGCCGAGCTCCACCCGCTCCGAGAGGCCGACCGAGACGTTCGGCACCTCGAGCCAGCGCTGGCTCACCGGCGCGGTGGGGTTCTGGGGGCCGACGGGCAGCGTGCCGGCCGCGAGGTCGAGCTCGGGGTTCGGGAAGAGCGCGGCGCGCTCCAGGTCGGCGCGGGCCTGGGAAATGCGAGCGCGCGCGGCCTGGAGGTCGGGGGCGTTCTCCCACAGGAGCGCGGCGAGCTCGGAGCCGGAGGGAGGCCGGGCCAGGTCGACGGCAGCGGCGAGGATGACGGCGTACACCGACGGGGCGCTCTACAAGCGCCGGGCCAGGGCCGCTCCTCGGGGCCCCGCGCCGATGCACGCGCAAAGCGCCACGGCCGACCCTGGCGCGCTGCAAGGGCCCGGACAGCCCGTCGAAACGGCGTGCCCGCGGGCGCGAGGGTGCATACGTCTGTCTCGTGAACCGCTACGCGCTCGCTCCGATGTCGACCAGCCTCGCGGTGCTGACGTGGCTGCTGCTCACCGTGCCGGTGCTGCTCCTGCTCGCGGCAGCGCGGCAGCCGGCGCCGGTCGCGCACGCGCTCTACGCGGTCACCGCGCTCATGGTGCTCATCTACGCGTGGGTCGCCTTGTGGTGGCGGCCGACCGGCTTCGAGCTGACCGGGCGCGAGCTCGTCATCCACTGGCCGGTGCGGCGGCGCGCCTTCTCGCTGGACCAGGTGACGGCCGTCGAGGTGGTGGACTTCGACGCCCTGCACGCCCGCTACGGCCGCGGCATGCGCGTGGGGGCCGGCGGCCTGTGGGGGGCGTTCGGGCTGTACGTGATGAAGCGGCTCACGGTGCTGATGTACGTATCGCGGTGGGACCAGCTGGTGCTGCTGAGCGGGCTGCCCCGGCCGCTGCTCATCTCGCCCGAGGAGCACGAGGCGTTCGTGCTGAGGCTCTCGCAGCGGAGCTGACGTCAGGGTGGGGCGATGATGATTCGCCCGTCGCGGTGCACCCGCAAGGTTCGACCCGGCAGCTCCGCGGGAATGAAGCGCTCGAGCGTCACCGGCGTCGGCGCGTTCGGGAACCAGACCTCGAGGCGGTGGGCAGCGCCCGGGTCGACTCCGAACAGCAGCGGGTAGTCGTTCTGCGCGAGGTAGGTGCCGCCGCCGGCCACCACCCGCGTCATGACGCGCCCGGGCCGGTCGACCGCGGTGAGGCGCGCCACCGCGCGGTGCTCGTTCGGCCCGCCGTCGGCGTCGAGCACCCGCACGGTCAACGAAGACCGGGGCGGGCTCCCGAGCTCGAGCCGGTTGACGACGACGGTGGTGCGGTGGGCGCCGGCGGCGAGGTCGAGGTCTCCGTCGCCGTCGAGGTCCCCCCACGCGGAGTTGTCGACCGGCAGGGCGAGGGCGTCGAAGGCGGGGTCGGCGGCGAACGTGCCGTCGCCGCGGTTGAGGAGCAGAACGGCCGGGTTGTGGAGCGACATCGAGTAGAGGAGGTCGAGGTCGCCGTCGTTGTCCACGTCGCCCCAGCTGTCGCCCCACCCGACGCCGAGCGGCGGCGGAATGCCCGCCTCGGCTGTGACCTCGACGAAGCGACCGCCGCCGTTGCGGAAGAGGTGGCCCGTGTCGAGCCCGCGCACGTAGAGGTCGAGGTCTCCGTCTTCGTCGTAGTCGACGAACGCGGCGCCCTCGTCGAACAGCTCCGGCAGCCCGACCGCTTCCCGCACGTCGGTGAAGCGCGCGCGGCCGTCGTTGAGGAACAGGTGGCTCGCCACGTAGAGGTCGACGTCGCCGTCACCGTCCCAGTCGGCCGCGGTGGCCCCCTCGGGCCGCAGCTCGAGCGCGATGTACGGCATGGCGACGCCCGCGTCTTCCGCCACCTCGCGGAAGCCTCCGTCCTGCTCGTTGAGGAAGAGGAAGCTCCTAAACGGCTCGGAGTGGCCGTAGCAAGGCACGAAGAGGTCGAGCCAGCCGTCGCCGTCGAAGTCGGCCCACACCGCCTCTTCTCCGAAGCCGGCGATGCTCAGGCCCAGGGCCGGCGCCACGTCGGTGAACACCCCGCCGCCTTCGTTGTGGAGCAGCCGCAGCGCGACCGGGTGGAACTCGGCGTAGGGCGTCAGCACCAGGTCGGGCCGGCCGTCGCGGTCGTAGTCTCCCCAGGCCGCGCTGTGGAAGTTCCCGAGCGCCAGCTGGGCGCGCAGGCCCGGCAGCTCCGCGAAGCGCCCCGCGCCTTCGTTGCGGTAGAGCGGCAGGTCGGGCAGGCCGTCGCCGTCGGAGTCGCCCCACGTGGGCGGCAGCGTGCCGGTCTCGAGCCCGGCGAGCGTGGGACCCAGCTCGAGCAACGGGCCGCTCACCTCGCCGTCGCTGCCGGCCAGGGCCGCGGCGCTCGGCCGGCACGACGCAGCGGCGCACAGCGCGAGGCTGCCGGCCAGCCAGTGGCACTTCGCAAGGCGCCACCGTCGCGGAGTGCCAGTCTCGTCCCGGGTCCGTCGTCCGCTCCCCGCGTCGTGTGCTTGCGCCATCGCCGTGGCGCTCCGCAGAGCGAGGCACGTGCCAGCTCACGAGGCGGGGCGCTGGGCTGCAGCTTCGCCGGCGTCGACGCCCCCCGCGGCGAACCCGGGCTCTACCGGACGGCGGCGGCGCTCCTCAGCAGCGCCTGCCGCTGCAGCGCCTGGAGCAGCGCGCGCCGCAGGTCGTCGAGCGGCCCGTCGAGCGCGCACACCGCGTTCGCTCCGCCCAGCTCGGCGAGCTCGGCGACCTTCGGAACCGTCAGCGCCATCACCGCCACGATCGGCGCCCCGTACGCCGCCCGCCGCGCGAGCTCGAGTACGCCGAACACGTCGCCCTGCCGCACCATCGCGAACACGAGGTCGGGGCGGGTCGGGCTCCCGTCGACGAACTCCATCTCGACCCTCAGGTCGCGCAGCACGTCGACCAGCAGCGCGCGGAACGCATCGGACTCCCCCAACAACTTGGCTCTCAGACGTCGGACATCGGTACCCATTCGACGGTGGCGAGGCAAGAGGCGCGCCACGCCGGCTCTCCCAGCAGGGCCCCGCAAGGCCGTTGCAGCGTGCGTCGGTGTGCTTGCCGAATGCGGCCCGCCACGAGCTTCGGTCACGTGGGCTCGGTCTGGCCCTTGCTGCGCCGGTGAATGGTCGAGACGTCGATGCCGAGCAGCTCGGCCGCCCGGGTCTTGTTCCCGTCGCACTTCGCGACCGCCCACGCGATGTACTCGGCCTCGACCTGGCGCAGCGGCACGACGGTCTGCCGCTTCAGCTCGAAGCTCGGGTCGGCGAGCGGCCCCTCCGACAGCGCCCGGTCGAGGTCGGCCTTGCCGGCCACCTCGGCGTTGCCGGTGACGACGAGGCGCTCGACCATGTTCTCGAGCTCGCGCACGTTGCCGGGCCAGCTCCTCGCGGCCAGCGCGGCGATCAGCTCGGGCGAGAGCGCGCTCACCTTCGCGCGCGGGTTGCGCTCGCGCGCCCGGGCGAGGAACCGCTCGGCGAGCAGCGGCACGTCCTGCACGCGGTCGCGCAGCGGCGGCACCGTCAGCGGCACGACGTTCAGACGGTAGAACAGGTCGTGCCGGAAGGTCTTGTCGTGCACCGCCTGGGCGAGGTCCCGGTGGGTCGCGGCGATGACCCGCACGTCGACCTTGCGCACCTCGTCGGAGCCGACCGCGCGCACCTCGCCCTCCTCGAGCACGCGCAAGAGCCGCGCCTGGAGCGGCAGCGGCATGTCGCCGATCTCATCGAGCAGAATCGTGCCGCCGTCGGCCTCGGCGAACAGGCCGCGCCGCGCCACGGTCGCGCCGGTGAAGGCGCCCTTCACGTGGCCGAACAGCTCGGACTCGAGCAGCGCCTCGGGCAGCGCGGTGCAGTTGATCGCCACGAACGGGCCCGCCTTGCGCGGACCCTCGAAGTGAATCGCGCGCGCCACGAGCTCCTTGCCCGTGCCGGTCTCGCCGCACACGAGCACGACCGCGTGCGAGCCCGCGACCCGCTCGATCATGTCGAACAGCCGCTGCATCGGCGGCGTCCGACCCACGATTGCGCCCAGGCTCGAGCGCTCGCGCGCGAGCTTGAGCAGCGACCGGTTCTCGCTGCGCAGCCGCCGCTCGCCCACCGCCCGCCCCACGAGCGAGGCCACCTCGTCGAGGCGGAAGGGCTTCGTCACGTAGTGAAACGCGCCCAGCTTGATGGCCTTGATGGCCGTGTCGATGGCACCGAACGCGGTCATGATGATCACCGGCAGCTCGGGGTCGGCCGCCTTCAGCTGCTTCAGCAGATCGAAGCCGTCGGCGTGCTCCATGCGCAGGTCGGTGATGACGGCGTCGTACGCGTGCTGCCGCGCCTTCTCGAGCGCCGCCGGCGCCCCGTTCGCGATGTCGACGGTGTAGCCCACGTCGCCGAGGTCGTCGGCCAGCACGCGGGCCATCTCGACCTCGTCGTCGACCACCAGGATGCGCGGCTCAGGCGGCACTCGTCACCTGCTCCTTCTCGCGCGCCAGCGGCCACGTCACGGCCACCCGCGTTCCCTTTCCGACCTCGCTCGAGAGCTCGATCTGCCCGCCGTGGTTGCGCACGATCTGCGCCGCCACCGTCAGGCCCAGGCCGGTGCCCTGGCCGCCCTTCTTCGTGGTGAAGAACGGGTCGAACACGCCCTGCCGCTGCTCTTCCGGAATGCCGCAGCCGTCGTCGACCACCTCGAGGAGCAGCGAGCGCCACGCGTCGCCCGCGACCTTCGCCCGCACCGTCACGTGGCCGCCCTCGCGGCACGCGTCGCACGCGTTCATCACCAGGTTGAGCAGCACCTGCTGCAGCTGATCCGGATCTGCCGAGACGTCGGGTAGCCCCTCGGGCACCTCGACGCGCAGCGACACCTGCCGCCGCTGCGCCTCGTAGCGCAGCACCTCCTGGAGCCACGTCGCGACCTGCGTCATCGCCACCGGCCGAACCGCGGCCGGGCGCACCCGCGAGAAGTCGAGCATCTGGCGGATGGTGCGGGTCACGCGGTCGATCTGGTCGATGATGACCGAGACGCCCCGCGCCTGGCCGTGCCCGGCGCCGAGCTTGCCGAGCACGTACTCCGCGCGCGCCCGCACGATGCCGAGCGGGGTGCCGATCTCGTGCGCGAGCCCCGCCGCCAGCACGCCGATGGTCGCGAGCTTCTCGGCGCGCAGCAGCTGCGACTCGAGCGAGCGCACCTCGCTCACGTCTTCGAACACGAGCATCGACCGCGCCTCGTCGAACGCGGTGCCCAGCGGCACCGCGTGCACGCTGTACTGCCCCTCGCTGCCGAAGAGCGCCAGCTGCTCGCCGTGAATGCTCTGCACCGCCTGCGACGCGTTCGCCGAGACGACCAGCGCCGTGAGCCGCTCGATGACCGACGACGGCGCCTCCGACAGCGCCACGGCCAGCGGGCAGGGCAGCAGCACCTGCGCCACGCGGTCGCGCAGCACGCGGTTGACCGACGACACGCTCAGGTCGGCGGTGAGGCTCATCACGCCGGCGGGAATCGCGTCGAGCGTCTTCTGCGTGCGCTCGTGCAGCAGCGCGAGGCGGTCGGCGTGCAGGAGCCGCTCGCGCGTGAGCGCGGCCCGCCGTGCCGCCAGCACGAGGAAGACCCCGAACACGATCAAGAGCCCCGCGATGAGCGCGGCCGCGGCGACCAGCCGCGCAGTGAGGCTCCGCTCGGCGTCACGCAGCACCGACGTCGACGTGAGCACCGCGAGCGACCACTGGCCCAGACCGTCGGTCTGCACCGGCGCGAACGCGCACAAGAGCTCGGCGTCGCCGACGCCCAGCTGCGTCGCGACCGTGCCCGAGAGCCACATCGTGCCCCGCTCGCCCCGCTTCAGCCGCTCGACGAGCGCCTGGACCTCGGGGTTCGCCTCGCCACCCGCCGCGACCGCCTCCGCCAGCATGGGGTGGCTCGGCGGCGAGGGGCGGCCGTGCGGCCCGATGAGCAGCAGGTTCGTCACCGGGTCCGAGGCGAGCAGGCGCAGCTTCGACAGCAGGCGGTCGGAGTCGACCAGCATCGCGACGGCGCTCCCCGCCCCTTCCGTCGGGGCGATGGCCACCACGCGGCGCGAGCGCGGGCCGCCCGGCCGCAGGGGCGACGAGATCTGCAGCTCGCCGCGCCGCGCCAGCGCCCGCTCCGCCCCCGCGCGCAGCTCGGTGTCGACGAGCGGCTCGAGGCTCTCGAGCGGGAGGCGCGGGTTCGCGACCGACAGCCGCAGCGCTCCTTCAGGCTCGAACACGGCGAGGTGCTGGAAGTGCTCGCTCGCCCCGAGCAGCGCCCGGAGCTCCCGGCCCGTCTCGTCGCGCGCGGGGCCCTCGACGAGCTCGGCGGCGAGGCGCAGCACCACCGCCACGCCCTCGAGGTCGCGGCGCGTGAGCTCGACGGCCTCGTCGGCGTGCGCGAGGCGCTCGGCGGCGAACTTGTCGGTCAGCTCGCGCCGGTCGCTCTCGATGAGCCGCTGCGCCCCGAGCACGACCACCGCGAGCAACCCGCACAGCACGGTGACGGCGGTCAGGGCCCGCGGCGTCAGCGCCCCCTTCGCGGCCGGCAGGACAGCCATCACGCAGCCCTCCGGCCCGGCCCTGATGACGTCACCCACCGCCGTTGCATGTTGCGTCGGTAACGTGGCGCGGTGCGGCGTGCGTGTCTTTCGTCGCCGAGCCGCTCTGCGGGCCTGCCGCCCTGGCGCGAACCTCGCAACCGCCCGCCGGCCGCGCCATGCACGGACCCGTACTCTTCGCGATGGACGAGCTGGGCCCGCCGATGCGGGTCGCCCTGGAGCGCGCCCAGGTGCTCGCCGGCGCCGGCGGCGGCGCGCTGCACGTCGTGCGCGTCGTGGCAGGCGCAGCGGGCGCGCCCTCGAGCCTCGTCGAGGTGTTCAACGCCGAGCGCGAGCTGAGGCGCGAGCTGCGCGAGGTCCTGCCCGAAGCCCTGGGCGCCGACCGGCTGCGGGTGTGCAGCGGCGACTTCGTGCGAGAGGTGTGCGCCGCCGTCTCGCGGGCCCGCGCCGAGCTCGTGCTGCTCGCCGCCGGCCCCGCCGCTGCCCGCCGCGCCGCGAGCATCGCGCGCCAGACGCGCGTGCCGGTGCTGGTCGCGAGGCCCGGCCGGCCGTGCGGCGCCGTGCTGGGCACCACCGCGCTCGAGCACCGGCGCTACCCCGTCATCAAGAAGGCCCACCAGCTCGCGGCGTGGCTCGAGGTCCCGCTCGTGGTGCTGCACAGCCTGCCCGCAGCGCCGGCCGGCGACGACGACGACGTCTACGCGGTCGCGTCGTGCTCGGCGCACCTCGAGGAGGTCACGAACCTCATCGCTCCGGGCGCCGAGGTCGTGGTGGGCCGTCACGAGCACCCCGTCGACGCGATTCTCGAGGGCGAGCAGCGCTACGGCTGCGACCTGGTGGTGGTCGGCTCGCACGTCGGCGCGCGCGCGACGCTCGAGCCCTCCATCGCCGAGAGCGTGGTTCGCGAGGCGAAGAGCAGCGTGCTCGTGACGCCGATGGAGTGACATCGCGCCCGAGCCTACGCGCGACGATAGTTTGAGCTCAAACGATTTGAGTCACGGCGTACGGCCGAACACCAGAAACGCGATGACCACGACGAGCAGGGTGACCGCCGTCCACAGCTCGACGGCGATCTCGGGGTCGAACAGGAGCTTCAGCCAGCGCGGGCTCATTTCGTGCTCAGGCCGTCGAGCGAGGGAAGCTCCGAGAGGTTCGGCTGCAGCACGATCTCGATGCGCCGGTTCTGCGCCTTGTGCTCCGGCGAGTCGTTCGGCACCAGCGGGTCGAACTCGCCGTGGCCGGCCGCCGCGAGCACCTGCGGCTTCATGCCCTTGCTGACCAGGTAGTTCACGACCTCGATCGCGCGCGCCGACGACAGCTCCCAGTTCGAGGGGAAGCGCGGGGTCTTGATGGGCACGTCGTCGGTGTGGCCCGCCACCAGGAAGCTGCGGTCGGGCATCGTGCCGAGCACCTCGGCGACCTTCGCGAGCGCGGTGCTGCCGCCGGCCTTGAGCTCGGTCTTGCCGGAGTCGAACAGCACCGCGTCGGGCAGCGAGAGCAGCATGCGGCCGTTGCGCACCACGACCTTGAGCTGGCCCGCGGCGATCATCGACTGGAAGCGCTCGACGAGCTTGCGGAACGTCGCCGCGCGCGCGTCGGCTGCCTCGCGCTGCTTGCGCAGCTCCTCGAGGCGGGCCTTCGAGTCCTCGAGGCCTTGCGCCAGCGCGCCCTTCTCGCTGATCAGCCGGTCGACGTTCTGGCCGAGCTTCTCGAGGCGCTTCTTGAGCTCGCCCGAGAGCGCGGTCTGATCGTCGAGCTGCTTGCGCAGGCCGTCGCGCTCGAGCCGGGTGGTGTCGAGGCTCGCGTGCATGTTCACGAGCTCTTCACGCGCGGCCTTCAGCTGCGCGTCGAGCTCCGCGAGCTTCTTCGCGGCCTCGGCGGCGGCGGCGTGCTCGCGGTCGGCGGCCTCCTTCTCGTGCTTCAGGCGCAGGGCGTCGAGCTCTGCGATCTTGGCCTCGTGGGCCTTCGTGGTGATGCAGCCGGCCGCCGTCAGGCAGAGAGAGAGGAGCAGGAGGTTCTTGTGCATGGCGCGGCCGCCTTGCGAGGTCCGCGCCAGCGCGGCTTGTGAGGGGGTTCGCGAGCGGCGCGGCGTGCAGATCGCGTCGAACCGTCGCAATCTGCAACGTCGGTGGCGCCTGCCGAAGTGAGACATACTGCCGCGCCATGTCCTCCCCCGAGTGGAAGCCGACGGCCTGCATCCTGTGCGAGTGCAACTGCGGCCTCGAGGTGCAGCTCGGCGGCGAGGCGAACCGCCACCTCGTGAAGCTGCGCGGCGACGACGCGCACCCCGCGTCGCGCGGCTACGCGTGCGAGAAGGCGCACCAGCTCGACCGCTACCAGCACGGGCCCGACCGCATCACCACGCCGCTGCGCCGCCGCTCCGACGGCACGTTCGAGCCCATCGGCTGGGAGACGGCGATTGCAGAGGTCGCCGGGCGGCTCGCGCGCGTGCGCGACACCCACGGCGGCGACACGATTTTCTATTATGGCGGCGGCGGCCAGGGGAACCACCTGCCCGGCGCGTACGCGACGGCGACGCGGCGCGCGCTCGGCTCGCGCTACCGGTCGAGCGCGCTCGCGCAAGAGAAGACCGGCGAGTTCTGGGTCGGCGACCGCATGATGGGCACCGTCACGCGCGCCGACTTCGAGCACTGCGAGGTCGCGTTCTTCCTCGGCAAGAACCCGTGGCACTCCCACTCCATCCCCCGGGCGCGGGTGACGTTGAAGGAGCTGTCGCGCGACCCGCACCGCACGCTCATCGTCGTCGACCCGCGCCGCACCGAGACCGCCGAGCTCGCCGACCTTCACCTGCAGGTGAGGCCGGGCACCGACGCGTGGCTGCTCGCGGCGCTCGTGAAGGTGGTGCTCGACGAGGGGCGGGTGAACGCCGCCTTCGTCAGGGAGCGCGCCGCGGGCCTCGACGAGGTGAAGGCCGCGTTCGAGGGCGTCAGCGTCGCCGCCTGCTGTGACGCGTGCGGCGTCGGTGAGGCGCTGGTGCGAAAGGCCGCGCGCGTGATGGCGGGCGCGAAGTCGATGGCGAGCTTCGAAGACCTCGGCGTGCAGATGAACCGGCACTCGACGCTGGTGAGCTACCTGCACCACCTGCTCGTGGCGCTGACCGGCAACCTCGGCCGGGCCGGCACGCACTACGTGCCGACGACGCTCGTGTCGCTGTTCGGGGGGGCGTCGAGCCGCACGAGCCCGGTGACCGGCGCGCGGATCATCGCGGGCATGATTCCGTGCAACGCGATCGCCGACGAGATTCTGACCGAGCACCCGAAGCGCTACCGCGCCATGATCATCGAGGCCGCGAACCCGGCGCACTCGCTCGCCGAGTCGCCGCGCTTTCGCGAGGCGCTGCGCGCGCTCGACACCGTCGTCGTCATCGACGTCGCGATGACCGAGTCGGCGCGCGAGGCGCACTACGTGCTGCCGGCGTCGACGCAGTTCGAGAAGGCCGAGGCGACGTTCTTCAACTTCGACTTCCCGAAGAACGTCTTTCACCTCCGCTCGCGGCTGTTCGAGCCGCCGCCCGGCCCGCTGCCCGAGGCCGAGATTCACGCGCGGCTGTGCGAGGCGCTCGGCGCGGTGACGGAGGCAGACCTGGCTCCGCTGCGCGAGGCCGCGCCGCAGGGCCTGCACGCGTACGCGGCGAAGCTGCTCGAGCTCACGATGAGCGACCCGCGGCTGTCGGCGCAGGCGCCGGTGCTGCTCTACCGCACGCTGCCGCTGCCGCCGGAGCTGCGCGAGGGCGCCGTGCTGCTCGGCCTCGCGGTGAAGGCCGCGATGGAGAGCCCCGAGGCGCTCGCGCGCGCGGGGTTCGGCGGCGGCGACCCGGTCACCGCCGGCGTGGCGCTGTTCGAGGCGATGCTGAAGGCGCGCTCGGGGCTCGTGTTCGCGATCGACACCTGGGAGGGCATGCTCGAGCGGCTGAAGCCGATTCAGCTCGCGCTGCCCGACCTGCTCGAGGAGCTTACGGCCGCGATGCGGAGCGGGCCGCCGAAGGGCGACGCCGCGTTCCCGTTCGTGCTCTCGGCGGGCGAGCGCCGCTCGTTCACCGCGAACACCATCATGCGGGACGCCGCGTGGCGGAAGAAAGACGCGTCGGGCGCGCTGCGCATGAGCCCCGAGGACGCGAAGCGGCTCGGCATCGCGAGCGGAGACACCGTGAAGCTGACCACCCGGGCGGGCACGCGCGACGTGGTGGCCGAGGTGTCCGAGACGATGCAGCCGGGGCACCTGTCGCTGCCGAACGGGCTCGGCACGAAGCTCGAGGGCGGCAGCATCGCCGGGGTGGCTCCGAACGAGCTGACGCGGGCGGAGGACAAGGACCCGTGGGTGGGCACGCCGTGGCACAAGCACGTTGCGGCGAACGTGACGCGGGCGGCGCCGGTTCTTACGGGTAGCTCATGAGCTACCCGGCACAGGTCCGGCGGTGGGGCATCGGCGCCGGCATCGTCGGCACCGTGCTCGGCCTCGCCTCGAGCGCCGCCGTCATCGAGCTCGCGCTGCGCATGTGGGACACCCGCGCGGCGGGCCGCATCATCGCCATCTTCGTGCCCGCGGTGCTCGCCGTGACGGTCATCGGCACCCTCGTCGCCGCGCGTGTCCTGCTCGACTGGCGCGTCGCGCGGCGCTGGCGCGACTGAAGAATGCACGAAGCGGGCGGCCCCGACCTCGGAGCCGCCCGCCTCGCACGACCCTCTACGCCCGCGTCACTTCGAGGCCGTCTTCTTCGACATCTTCGTGACGTGCTTGATGATGCCGTCGATGTCGCGCTTCCACTGCGCGTCGTCGGTCTGCATGCCGTTCAGCACCGTGCTCGCCTGCCGCGTGTAGCCGGCGATCGCGATGGCCTCCTGAATCTCCTGCTCGGTGGCTCCGTTCGCGCGCGCGGCCGCCGTGTAGTCCTTCACGCACGCGAGGCTCGGCGTCTGCGACGACACCGCGAGCGAGACGAGCAGCTTCTCCTTCACCGAGAGAGAGCCGTTGCCGTTCAGCGTCACGGCCTTCACCTGCTTCCACAGCGACGGCAGCGACGCGGCCGGGTAGCGCTTGAACGCCTCGTGGCCGGGGCCGAACGCCTTGTCGATCTCCTGGTACGTGCTCGCGAGCTCGGCGCTCGGCTTCAGCTCGGTGTGCGCGTCGGTGCTCTGGCCGTTCGACATCGCCGAGAGCTCGCGCGCCATGCCGGCGGTCGCGACGGCCTCCTTGACGTCGCGCATCGTCGCGCCGTTCAGCTTCGCGAACTCGGTGTGCGCGTAGACGCAGAACTTGCACGGAATCTGCGCGGCCACGCCGAGGCCGATCAGCTCCTTGGTCTTGCCGCTCAGCGCCGTGTTCGGGTTCAGCGCGAGCGTCTTCACCTGCTCCCAGAACGGAGCGATCGCCTCGTCGGGCTGGTTGCTCACGAACGACGGCACCACGCCCAGCATCGACTTCGCCTCGGCGAGCGCCGCCGCCGACTCGGCGGACGGCTGCTGCGCCAGCGCCGCCATCGGGGTCATCACCGCCACCACCACCATCGCTGCCCACTTCAGTCCGTTACGCATGTTCGAATCCTTCGTTTGAGGGTTGAGCTGCAACCCCCTTGCGTTCGGAGCGGCCGAACAAATTGTTCGGCGGGCTACTTCTGCCGGCGGTTCGGCGCGTAGCAGCAGTAAGTGCCCGTGCGCACTGCGGAATCCAGCAGCGCCCCCAGCTCGGCGTCGGCCTGCGCGATGCGGGCGATGGCGTCGCGGAGGCGGCGGCGGGCGGCGATTCGGGCGCGCTCGGCGCCGGTCTGGGCCCGCCGGTCGCGGCCGCGGACGTCGACGGCCCGGGACAGCTCTCTGCGCAGGGCCTCGAGCTCCGAGCGGGCGGTGTCGGCGCGGTCGGCCTGGCCCAGCTCCTCGGCCTCTTCGAGCACCTCGGCGAGCTCGCGCGCGCGGGCGCGGTAGGCGGCCTTCGCCTCGTCGTCGAGCAGCTCGCCGCCGTCGCCGGCGTCCGCGACGCCCTCGCCCTCACCGACGAGCTCGAGCGCGTGAATCTCGCGGTCGGGGTGCGCGATGAGCTCGGCGAGCATCGACATGCCCTTCATGTTCGGCACGAGCACCTCGCGCGCGCCGGAGCGCACGCGCCACCCGCCACCCTCCTGCGACAGCGTGAGCCCGCCCGCGTCTTGCGGCGGGGCGACGCCGATGCGCTGCGCGAGCCCGGTCAGCTGCAGCGCCTCGGCCTTCGCCCGGGCGGCCGCGAGCTGGCGCGCGTCGTTCAGCGCCTGGCCGTGGTGAAAGCACACCCACGCCTCGTGCACCCCGGCGCGCGTGGAGCTCGCGCGCGCATGCGCCGCCTCGAAGTGCTTCGCCGCCGCGGCCGCGTCGCCGAGCGCGGAGGCGAGCACGCCGAGCGTCATCGACACCGGGGGGCCGAAGACGAGCCCGATGAGGCCCCACGTCGCGTTCAGGTGCGCGCGGGGCCGGAGCAGGTCGTACGCCGCGCGCAGGTGCCGGCGAGAGCCGGCGGCGGCGGCCACGTGCGCGACGGTGTGCAGGGCCATGGTGCTGTGCAGCCACGGCAGCGAGTCGTCGACGGCTGCGAGCTCGCGGCGCGCCGCCTCGAGCGCGCCGCGCTGCGCGTGGGCCGCGGCCGAGATCATCGTCGAGAACGCGGGAATCGACGCGGTCATTCGCAGCGCCTCGGGCAGCGCGGCGTCGACGGCCGCGCGGTCGTCGCGCAGCAGCGCGAGCCAGAACGCGTGCATCGCGAGCAGCCGCTGCACGGCGGCGTCGGTCGAGCCCTCGATGCGCCGGCGGACCTCGGCGATCGCGGCGTCGCACGTCGCGAAGTCGCCCGCGCCCATCGCGCGCATCGACGCGAACAGCGGCGTGGCGACGTCGAAGCGCGTCAGCTGGTGCGCCTGAATCAGCCGCGCGCGCTCGAGCAGGAAGGCATCGGCGCGGCCGAGGTCGCCGAGCTCGAGGTGATCGGTGAACAGGCGCGACACGCCGCGCAGCTCGAGCACCGGCTCGCCGCGCTCGCGCGCGAGGCGGACGAGGTCGCCGTTCACCGGCACCCGCTCGTCGGCCGGCGCGAACTCGCCCATCGCCGACCCCGCCGAGACCGCGACCTCGAGCTGGGCGCGGGCGTCGCTCGTCGTTCGGACCTCGGCGACGGCCGCGCGGGCGAGCGCGAGCGCGTGCTCTCCGTGCGGCGCCGGGGTCATCGCCGCCGCCTTTCGCGCGGTGAGGCGCGCGTGCAGGGCGGGGTGGCCGCCGCCGAGCGAGCCGAGGGCCTCGTCGATGAGCGCGATGAGCTCGGTCTGCTGGTCGCCGAACAGGTAGTGCGAGCCGAGGCCGAGCACGGCGCGCGCGAACAGCACGGCGTCGCGGGCGGAGCGCGCCTGCTCGGCCACGGCGCGGAAGCAGCGGCGCATGCCGTCGGTGTCGCCGGCGTCTCCGAGCGCCCAGCCGCGCGCGAGAGCCAGCTCGGGCGAGCTCACGACGGTCAGGGCCCGATCGAGCAGCGCGACCGCGGCCTCCCACGCGGTGCGGCTGCGCAGCTGCGCCGCGGCCTCGACGACCCACGCCGTGAGCTGCTCGGGCGGCAGGGTTCCGGCGAGGAGCGCGTGGTGCGCCCGCGGCTCGATGCGCTGCCGCGCGTGCATCACCTCCGCGAGCTTCTCGTGCAGCCGCTCGCGCGAGGCGGCCGGCAGCTCGAGGTAGATGGCGTCGCGCACCAGCGCGTGGCTGAACGCGAAGCCGCCCGGGCCCACGCGCGAGACGAAGCCCGTCGCGAGCAGCGGCTCGAGCTGGCGCGAGAGCTCGGGCGGGCGCAGCGACACGGCGTCGGCCCACACGTCGAGCTCGCCCTCCCGGCCGATGGCGGACGCCGCGGCGAGCAGCCCGCGCTGCGCTTCGTCGAGCTTCGCGGTGCGCTGGCGCACGACGGCGGTGATGCCTTCGGCGACGGGCAGCTCCTCGGCCGAGAGCGCGCCGGCCTGGCCCAGAGAGAGCGAGCGCAGCGTCTCGACGAGGAACAACGGGTTGCCGGCGGTGGCGCGGAACAGCGAGCCCGCGACGGCGTCGCCTCGCTCGCCCATCGCGTCGTGAACGAGCGCGGCGCTCTCGCCCTGGGTGAGGCGCTGCAGGCCGATGGGCGTGGCCTCGCGCGCGAGGCGGCTGACGGCGTCGCGCAGGCCCGGCTGGGCGGCCTCGCGATCGCGCCAGGTGCAGAGCAGGAACAGGCGGCGGCTGCGCAGGCTGCGGGCGGCGAAGGTGGCGAGCTCGATGGAGGCGAGGTCGGCGGCGTGCAGGTCGTCGAGCACGCACAGGAGCGGCTGCTGCTCCAGCGCCCGCTCCAGTGCTCCGAGCACGCCGCGGAACCACGCGAAGCGCGCCTGCTCGGGGTCGCTCGCGGGAAACTCGGCGGTCGAGGCGGCCGCGTCGAACGTCGAGGCCTGCACCCCCGCGCCCTCGAGGAGCTGGCGCCACGGCCAGAGCGCGGGCGCGCCGCCGGCCTCCCAGGCGCGGCCCCAGCAGACGCGGAAGCCCCTCTCCCGGGCGCGCTCCGAGAGCTCGGTGGCCAGGCGGGTCTTGCCGATGCCGGGCTCGCCGACGAGCGCGAAGGCGGCGGTGCGGCCTCCGGCGGCGGCGTCGAGGCCGCGCGTGAGCTGCTCCAGCTCTCTGTCGCGGCCCGCGAGCATCAGCCGCCGCGCAGGATACGGCGCAGGTCGCCCTCACAGATGGAGCGCGAGAAGTCGAGCCAGTTGCTGTCGTTGACGAAGTTGCCCGACAGCGAGATGGACACCGTGGCGCTCTCGGCGGTGTGCGGCCAGTCGGCCGGGAGGAACAGCGCGTCGCCGGCCTCGAGCACGCCGCGGTAGGGCTCTTCGTCGAAGAAGGTGTCGAGGTCGGCGCCGCCGGGCTCGGCCGAGGTGAAGCCCGGGCGCGGCGGCCACACCCACCAGACCTTGCTGCCGTAGACCTGCGCCACCCAAGCGTGCGTGCAGTTGCGGTCGACGTGCACGTTCGGGAAGCGCGTGCCCGCGGCGCTGATGAAGAGCTCGCACCAGTCGAGCCACTGCGGCGAGGCGGCGCGCACCAGGCTGGCGAACGGCTCGGTGTCGAGCCAGTTCGGCTGCGTCCACTGCAGGCGGCCGACGTCGGGCGAGAGCTCGGGCAGCTCGTGGTGGAGAAAGACGTTGCGCAGGTAGGGGAGGGCCGCGGCGCCCGGCCGCTCCAGCGCGTCGAGGAAGGCGCCGAGCGTGCCGCCCTCGCGCTCGCCGTAGCCCGACACCGGCATGGGGCGGCCGCCGAGGCGCGCGCGCAGCGACGCGGGCGTCCACCTTCCGACTGCGGGGAAGTGGCGGGCTCCGCCGCGCAGCACGAGCGGCCGCCGGGCCACGACGTACGCCTGGTAGAAGTCGTCCGGCAGCTCGCCGGCCGCGGGCAGGGGCCGCGCCATTGGCGCTCCACTCTACCGGTAGATCTTCCCGCCGCGTCGCACGTTCCACCCCCATCGATGGTGCTGCTCCTGCTGTGGAGGCTCGCGGTCGCTGCGCCCGACGGCGGCGTCGAGGTGTCCGTGTACCGCTCGCGGGCCGAGCTGCCGGAGGCCTGGCGCCCCCTCGTGGCGGCCCGCTTCGACTTCTCGCGCGAGATGCTGGTCACGTCGGCGACGCCCGGGCAACCGGTCGAGCTCGCGGACGGAGCGACGCTCCGTCAGGAGCAGCACGCCGGCGCGCTGTTCTACTGGCCGAATCCGTCTCCGTCGCCGCCGCTGCGCGAGCGCGAGTGTCCGCCGTGCCGCGGCATCCAGGCGCCCGACGACGAGCTGCTCGTCGAGAGGTCGGCCGGGCCGCTGAAGCCGCCGTCGCTGCCGCTCTACCGGATGAAGCGTCGGGGCGGGCGGGTGTTCGAGGTGCGCGAGCCCGCGCGCGCGCTCGCGCAGCCGGCGCACGACTGCCCGCCGTGCACGGCGCAATGAGCGTCACCCCGCGTCACCCGCGTCACGGGGGAGTGCCCGCCGTCTCTCGAGGCCTCAGCGCACGGCCGCGCGGTACGCCTCGACGACGTCGTCGACCTCGAGCACGTCGCGGTCGCCCCTGCGGTACAGCTCGAGCTGGCGCGGCGACAGCCAGCGCTCGCCGTCCTTCGGCGCCGAGTTGATGCGCGTCTTCTGCAGCGGCGTCAGCGGCACGAAGCGGTACCGCGTGCTCTGCAGCTGCTTCTTGTCGTCGCCCGGCGAGGGCGACAGCGCTCCGCTCACCGGCGTGTAGCCGCGGCCCGCCGCCGCGGCGTCGAGCGCCCGCGCGTCGCCCGAGGCCGTCACCTCGACCACCTCGCGCCCCTTCACGAAGCCGGTGCGCGTCTTCGTGACGCCCTCGACCCTGCCGAGCGACGCCTCGCCCTCCCAGAAGCAGCCCATCGCGTAGGTGTGCGGGGTTCCGCCGCGGGTCTCGTCGGCGAGCAGCGAGAGGTACCCGGGCACCGGGCGGCCGCTCGCCCCCAGCGCGTCGTTCAGCCCCTGGGTGACCTGCGCGAGCGACGGCGTGGCGAGCCGCGCGAGCTGCTTCCCGTCGGGGGTGAAGAGGCGCAGCACCGGGTTGTTCCAGCTGGGCTCTCCGAAGCGCTCGAGCACGCGCCGGTCGTCGCCCGCGACGTTGTTGTAGACGGCGACGGCGACGAATTCGCGCTCGAGGGCGTCGGCGATCAGCGGGTGCGAGAGCACGTCGCGGCCGAAGCCGAGCACGGTCGAGCAGCCGGGCACCTCGTCGAACAGCACCGCGAGCGGCTTCCCTTCCGCCTTCGCGCGGGCGGCGGCGGCCTCGTAGCCGCGCGAGAAGCTCACGAGGCCGAGCTCGGGAGGCTGCGCTGCGAGCGCGAGTGCCACGACGGCGATCATGCGGGCTGCGCGGACGGGGCGGGAGCCGCGGGCGCCTTCTGCTCGAGCAGCTTCTTCACGAGCAGGTGGTCGAGCGAGAGCTTGCCCGGGCCCATCAGCGCCACGACCGCGAAGAAGACGAGGTAGTGCCACTCGATGAAGTTGAGCACGTCGCTCCAGGTCTCGACCTCTGCGGCCTTCGCGGTGAGCATCGCGACCCCCATCGTGCCGATGAGCGGCAGCGAGACGAAGCGCGAGAGCAGGCCCACGATGAGCAGGCAGCCGCCGACGAGCTCGAGGCCGGCGACGAACGGCGCCTGAAGCTCCGGAGCGGGAATCTTCAGCTCCCGGAAGAAGTCGATGAGCGAGTCCAGGTTGTGCAGCTTTCCCCACCCCGACATCGCGAACACGATGCCGGCGGTCAGGCGAATGAGCAGCAGCGCAGCAGACTCGAGGGGGCCTCTGGCGGCGGCGAGGCGGGCGCGGGCTTTCTGGAGCATGGGCTGCATGGTTACGCAGCCCGCGCTGAAACGGTTACTTCGCCTTCTTCGCTTCCCACGCCTTGAGGAGCTTCTTGCCGGCCGTGTGGCGAAAGCTCTCTTCGATCCACTCCTTCACCAGCGGCGCGGGGAACTTCCCCTTCGGAAAGTCGCACGCCACCCAGCCCCACTTCGCCATCCCGTAGCTCGCCGGCTTCACGTGCGGCAGCTGCAGCGCCATGTTCTGCGTGTCCTTCAGCTTCACCGAGACGTAGGTGCTGCCCGGCGTCTCACCCTCGCCCAGCCACACGAACACCTTGTCCTTGATGCGGTAGACCTCGTGCGTCCCGTCGAACAGAAACGCCTTCTTCGCGCCCGGGAAGCGCTCACACTCCGCGCGGATGATGTCGAGGGGCTTTGCCATGCGCGCCCTCTCTACCACCGCTATGGAACACGGCCACCCGATGTGTTTGGTGTGCCAACTAATTCATGTAAGGTCGCTCTTCGATGTCGCCGTTGATCCGTTTCGTCGCCGTGCTCGTGCTGGGCCTCGCCGTGCTCGCCGTCGGCGCGCTCACCCTCGTCACGCAGCGGCTGCGCGAGTGGGAGGAAGACGACTCGCAGCTCCGCGCCCAGCTCGCCGTCAACTCGAGCCGGCGCGCCGTCATTCGCCGCTGGGAGTCCGGCAACGTCCCGGGCCTCGCCGACGTCTTGAAAGACATCGCTCGCGACGAGCGCATCCGCGCCATCGGCGCGTGCACCCGCGACGGCCGCCTCGTCGCGAGCAGCCCCGACTGGCCCGCGGGCACGCCCTGCACCAGCGAGGCGCTCACGAAGGGCGGCCGCATGCACGTCTCGTCGGTGCTGATCGACGGCGAGGCCGCTCCGCTCGGCACGCTGACGCTGATTCAAGACCTCTCGTTCCTGGAGCGCCGCGAGGCCGCCATCGGCCAGTTCCTGCTCATCGCGTTCGCCGTGCTCGCGGCAGCGGCCTCGCTCGTCACCGTCGTCGCCGCCCGGCTGTCGTGGCGCGGCTGGAGCAACCAGCTGCGCAAGCTCCTGCGCCGCGGCGGCACCCAGCCGCGCGAGTTCCAGCCGCTGATGCGCGACGTCCGCGAGCTGGTCGAGAAGCTGACCACCGAGAAAGAGGACCTCGAGGGCCGCGGCGCGTGGACTCCGCAGCGCCTCAAGCAGACGCTGAGCCGCCACCTCGAGGGCGAGCGCGTGGTCATCGTCGCGAACCGCGAGCCGTACATTCACCACAAGAAGGCCGACGGCTCGATCACCGTGCTGCACCCCGCGAGCGGCCTCGTCACCGCGCTGGAGCCCGTGATGCGCGCGTGCGGCGGCACCTGGGTCGCGCACGGCGCGGGCTCTGCCGACCGCGAGACGGTCGACAGCAAGAACCGCGTGCGCGTGCCGCCCGGCGAAGAGTCGTACTCGGTGCGCCGCGTCTGGCTCACCCCCGAAGAGGAGGCCGGCTACTACTACGGCTTCGCGAACGAAGGCCTCTGGCCGCTGTGCCACGTCGCCCACGCGCGGCCGACGTTCCGCATCGACGACTGGCGCCACTACCAGACGGTGAACCAGCGCTTCGCCGACGCCGTGGCCGAAGAGGTCGACGTCGAAGACCCCATCGTACTGATTCAGGACTACCACTTCGCGCTCGCGCCGCGGCTCATTCGCGAGCGGCTGCCGCGCGCCACCCTCATCACGTTCTGGCACATCCCCTGGCCGAACGGAGAGCGCTACGGCATCTGCCCGTGGCACACCCAGCTGCTCGAGGGCCTGCTCGGCTCGAGCATCGTCGGCTTCCACACCCAGCAGCACTGCAACAACTTCATCGACGCCGTCGACCGCTTCCTCGAGGCGCGCATCGACCGCGATCACCGCGTCGTCGTGCACCACCAGCGCAGCACCGCGGTGCGCGCGTACCCCATCAGCATCGACTGGCCGAACCGCTGGGCGCGCGAGGCGCCGCCGGTGAGCGAGTGCCGCTCCTCGGTGTTCCAGGAGCTCGGCCTGCCGCCGACGGCGCAGCTCGGCGTCGGCGTCGATCGCCTCGACTACACGAAGGGCATCGAGGAGCGCCTGCTCGCCGTCGAGCGCCTCTTCGAGCGCTTCCCCCAGTACCGCGGGCGCTTCACGTTCGCGCAGCTCGCGGCGCCGAGCCGCACCGCCATCGAGCGCTACAGCCGCCTCAACGAGAGCGTCGAGACGCTCGCCGCCCGCATCAACCAGCGCTTCGCCGACGGGCGGTGGAAGCCGATCGTGCTGCTGCGCGCGCACCACGAGCCGCCGCAGGTGTTCCGCTACCTGCGCGCCGCGGACCTCGCGTACGTGTCGAGCCTCCACGACGGCATGAACCTCGTCGCGAAGGAGTTCGTCGCCGCCCGCGACGACGAGCGGGGCGTGCTCGTGCTGTCGACGTTCACCGGCGCCGCGCGCGAGCTCACCGAGGCGCTGATGGTGAACCCGTACGACCTCGAGCAGGCGAGCTCGGCGCTGGCGACGGCGCTCGCGATGCCCGAGACCGAGCAGATCGACCGCATGCGGTCGATGCGCGCCCTGGTCGCCGAGTACAACGTGTACCGCTGGGCGGGGCGCATGCTCGTCGACGCCGCGAGGCACCGCGCGCGCGAGCGGCTCTCGGGCCGGCTCACCGACCGCCTGCTCGGCCTGGAGCGCTCGGCGTGACCCGCGACCTGCTCGCCCCCGAGAACCGCGACGTGCTCGAGCAGTTCTGCTCGAGCGACATGCTGCTGGCCTTCGACTTCGACGGCACGCTCGCTCCGATCGTGGCCGACCCCGACGCGGCGAAGATGCGGCCGCGCACGCGCGAGCTGCTGGTGCGGCTGACCCGCCTCTACCCGTGCGTCGTCATCTCGGGCCGCGGCGCGGCCGACGTGCGCGAGCGCGTGAAGGGCGTCGGCTTTCTCGAGGTCATCGGCAACCACGGGCTCGAGCCGTGGCGCCGCTCGGAGGACTTCGCGAAGAAGGTGCGAGCGTGGCTGCCCGTGCTGTACCAGCGCCTCGCCGCCCACAAGGGCATCGTCATCGAGGACAAGGGCTTCTCGATCGCCGTGCACTACCGCAAGAGCCGCGAGAAGCGCCTCGCGAAAGAGGCCATCTACGCCGCGGCCGCTTCGATGATGCCGCTGCGCGTGGTGGGCGGGCACCAGGTGGTGAACCTGCTGCCCGACGGCGCCCCGCACAAGGGCATCGCGCTCGGAGCGGTGCGCGACCGGCTCGGCTGCGACACCTCGCTCTACGTCGGCGACGACGAGACCGACGAAGACGTCTTCGCGCGCGACGAGCCGGGGCGGCTGCTCACGGTGCGCGTCGGTCAGAAGCCCGGCACGCGCGCGGCGTTCTTCATCGAGTCGCAGACCGAGATCGACGACCTGCTGTGGCAGCTGCTGCTGCTGCGCACGCGGCCGCAGAAAGAGTCGAGGGCCGGAGGCATGAAGTGACGCTTCGACGGGCGCAGGGCTTGCCGCTGGGAGGCGCGCTCGAGCTGTTGCGCCTCGTCTGGGCCGTCGACCACGGGCTCCAGGCGACCAGCAAGCGCATGGAGCAGCGCCTCGGCATCACCGGGCCCCAGCGCTTCACGCTGCGGCTCATCGGCCGATTCCCCGGGGTGACTGCAGGCCAGCTCGCCGACGCGCTGAACGTGCACCCGAGCACGATGACGGGCGTGCTGAAGCGGCTGATGAAGCGCCGGCTGATCGTGCGCCGGCCCGACCCGCGCGACCGGCGCCGCTCGTTTCTCGCGCTCACCGAGGCGGGGCGCGCGCTCGACGTCGACCCGAGCGGCACGGTCGAGGGCGCCGTCACGAAGGTGCTCGAGACGCTGCCGAAGGCCCACGTCGACACCGCGCGCGCCGTGCTGCAGTCGCTGGCCGACGCGCTCGAGGAGCGCGACGAGGCGCTCAGGGCCGCGGCGGGCTGACGCCGGCTTCACCGCACGTGAAGTCGATGTAGTTGTCGCGGCCGTCGCTGCGGCGGCCGGTGACGGTGATGCCTGCATCGCAGGCCTTCACCGCGAAGGCCTCGGCCTCTTGCGCGCGCTCCTCCATCACCTGCTTCGTGACGTAGCCGAAGCCCTCTCTGCCGCTGAACCAGACGGTGTTCCCGGCTCCGGTCGAGGGCACGAGCTGCGGGCCGATGCAGGCGGTGAGGAGCAGGGCGAGGGCGGCGCGTCGCATGGTCAGGGTCTAGCGCGAGAGGCCAGCGCGTGCACCGCCTCGACGTAGCGGCGCGGCGCGGCGAGGTGCACGACGTGCGGCTTCCGCCACGACTCGACGACGAGGTCGGGCTTCAGCGCTCTTGCGCGCTGCACGTCGGCGTCGTCCATCGCTCCCACGAGACGGCCGTCGTCGCCCCGAAACGAGCTCGCTTGAATCAGCGTCATCGGGCAGCGCACCGCCTTCACGCAGGCGCCCTGGTCCATGTCGCACATCGAGCCGTCGACGCACGCCTGGGTGAAGCCCTTGTCGTACTCCGAGAGCCCGCGCACGAAGAGCCGCACCTGCAGCGGCAGCCACGGAATGTCGACCGGTGCGCCCGGGTGCGCGCGCTGGCGGCGGCGAATCGCTCCGCCGAGCACCCACGCGAGCGGGCGCGGAAACGACATGAGCTTCTTGCCGGGCTTCGTGGGCAGCTTCATCGTCGAGAAGAACGTCGCGAGGTCGGGCAGGGTGGCGACGACGTGCTCGAAGAAGCCGTACACCCAGGTGTCGTCGCGCAGGCGCGGCCACTCGGTCGAGAACAGCGGCGGGTCTTCGGCGAGCACGCCGCGCACGAGCTCCGGCGCGTTCGCGGCCGCCCAGATGCAGATGAGGCCGCCGCTCGAGTTGCCGCAGACGATGGCGGGCTCCTTCACGACGTCGCGCAGGAAGGCGGCGAGGTCTCTTCCGCACCGCGTGAAGGTGTACTGCCCCGGCGTGTGCTCGCTCTTGCCGTGGCCGCGCACGTCGTACGCGAAGACGCGGTAGCGCTTCGAGAGCGCCGGCAGCACCTTCGTGTAGCTCTGCCAGGGCATCGACTGGCCCGGCACGAGCACCAGCGCCGGGCCCGAGCCGAGCTCGACGTAGTTGAGGCGGACGCCGTCGACGGTGGCGGTCTGCTCGCGAATGCCGCGAGTCTAGTCGTAGTCGGGCAGCGCGGGCGGCGGCGCGCTGGCGGCCCCGGCCTCGAGCACCGGCCTCACCAGCTGCGCCGCGAGCGCCTTCGCGGCCATCGTGGCGAGCACGCCCGCGGCGGCGGAGGCGATCTTGTGCCAGATGCTCTCGTACTGCGACACCTTCACGATGCGCGGGCCGAACAGCGTGCGCTTCCGCGCCTCGGCCTTCGCCTTGCGCGACTTGTAGACCGACCAGCCGATCGCGCCGCCGGTGAGCAGCAGCACGCCTCCGCCGATGGCGGCAACGAGCCCCGCGTGCTTCTTCAGCTGGCCCTTCACGTCGAACAGCTCGTGCCGGCGATAGTCGAGCTCGCTCACCACGTCGGTCATGTGCTCGCGGATGAGCGCGACGCGCTGCTCGAGCTCCTCGGCGGCCACCCGTTCGTCGGCCCCCGTCACGCCATTCGTTCCTTCGCCCATCGCACGTCCTCCTTGAGTGTCTTGCGCGTCTTCTCGAGCGGCTCTTTCACGCGCATCGTCCAGCCGATGAGGCCCGCCGCGGTTCCGATCGCCAGCACGACGCCGGCGACCAGCAGCGCCGCCGCCCAGCCGGGCATCGCCGCCTGGGCGAGCCCGAACACCACCGCGACCAGCAGCAGGTTCAGCGTGCACAGCGCGCAGACCGCGGCGATGCCGAGCCCTTCGAGCATGCGCACCTCGCGCTTCAGGTCTTTCTTGAGCTCCGACTTCGCGAGCTCGACCTCGGCTTGCACGAGCGCCTTCGTGTCGCTCATCAGCCGGGTGACGAGCTGTGGCGTCGGAGTCTCCGACAGGGGGCGGCTTTGTTCTGGGACCATGGCGTTCTCCTGCTTCGTGTTCAGCGATTCGATGAGCTGCGGTGCGCCCGCGATCGCGCGATCGAGCTGCACCAGCTCGCGGTACAGCACCTGCCACTCGTGGTAGTCGACCTCGAGCGTCTCGAGCTCGGCGGCGATCTCGCGCACGCGGCCGTGCAGCGCGCGCGAGCCGCGGTGCCGCACCGGGTGCTCGTCGAACACCCGCCAGACCTGGCGAATCTGCCGCTCGAGGTCCTGCGCGCGCGGGTCGAACGTCTGCAGGCCCACCGAGCGCGTCAGCTGCTCGGCGAGCAGGCCGTGCACCCACGCCGTGTAGCCCTTCTCGCCGCGCACCAGAATGTCCGACGGGTAGAACGCGAGCTCGACGTTCGGGCCCGACCAGTACGCGAGGCGGTCGGGCATGAAGCCGCGCAGCGCCGAGCCGCCGAGCTTGCGCAGCACCTTCGACGGGCCCGCGAGCCACCACGACGGCTCGCTGCGCTTCACGTCCACCTGCGCCGCGGCCAGCACCTGGTCGATCTGCGCGGCCACCGCGTCGTACTCGGCGTCTTGCAGCACGCACGGCACGTGGTCGTCCCTGCGGCCGCGCACCGCCGAGACGACGCGCAGCACCGGCACGGTCACGAACATCAGGAGGAACGCCGCCGACAGGCCGAGCGTGATGGGGAAGCCGCGCAGCAGCTTCTTCGCCCAGCTCTCTCTCGGAGCGTCCGGCGGCGCCTTCAGCGCCACCACGAGCCCGACGACGAACGGCACCAGCACCGCGAGCGCCGTCCACATGATGCGAATGGGCGCGGCCGGCACCTCGCCGGTGAGCGGCACCGCGGCGACGACGAGCGTCGTGATGCGCGGGATGGCGATGCCGAGCAGCAGCACCGGCCAGAGCGCCGCGGCGGCCACGACCGCCGTGAGGAGCATCTGCTGCTTCGGTGACGTGCGGCCGAACAGCGCCACCACGGCCCAACCGAAGATGGCGTTCAGAATCCGTCCCGAGGACTTCGCGATGAACGAGAACAGCGCCTGCAGCAGTGCCATCTGGTGCGACCCTTCGAGGTGACCCATAACGGCCTCCCGCGCAGGGCGTGGCGGTGTTGCCGAACGGTGCCGTGCTCCGGCCCTGAGCGCTAGACGCGCACGAGGAGCCCGGGAATGCGGCGCAGCCTCCGCGATTCGCGCTCCTCGCAGGTCGCAGGCTTCGTCGCGTCGAGCACCACGGGCCCGTCGCGGTGGGCGCGGTACTCGTCGATCGGGTACGGGGCCGCGAACGGCTCGCCTTCGCTTTCCTCGTCGCCGAACAGCGCCTCGTACTCGGCGTCGACCTGCTCGGCCTCGGTGAGGTCGCGCGCGTCGCGCAGGAACGCGAGCGTCTCTTCAGTCTCCGGGTCGCCGGTCATGTGGGGATCTTCGTTACCGCCGCGGCACCGTGCCGCGGGCGGGAATGAAGCGGCTTTTACAGGGTGAATTCTGGAAGTGACACCGGCTCGGGGCTCGTGCGTACTGCCGGGAGCGGCATGCGCTTCACCCTGAGCCTGGCGGTCTGGCTGTTCCTCTTCGCCCTCACGATGCTGATGGGCGGAGCGCTCTGGTGGGCCCGGGTGCGTTCGCTCGCGCGGGTCGAAGAGCTCGCCTCCATCGCACGCAAGACCGCGGTCGACCAGGTCGCCGCGCGAGTCGACGGCTACCTCGGTCAGGGCGACCAGGCGCTGCTCGAGCTGGGCAGGCAGTTCGCGGCCGGCCGCTGCGACGCGGCGTTCGGCGCCGAGTCGTGCCTCATCGAGACGCTCATCGCCAACAGAGACTTCTCGGAGGTCACGTACATCACCGAGGCCGACGGCTCGTGGCAGATCAGCGTCTTTCGCTCGCCCGACGGGCGCGTCTGCACGTTTCACGTCGACTTCCCGGCGCGCAAGGCCATCACGCGGTGCCGGCTGCCGTACCAGCTGCTGACTCCGTCGAAGCTCGAGGGCGAGCCGCTCGAGCTCACCGACGAAGACAACCCCACCGACAGCTACGGCTTCATGACCCCGTTCTACCAGGAGCCCGGTCGCGTCATCCGCAGCGACCTCTCGCGGTCGAAGTTCGACGAGAACCTCGTGCGCTTCCTCGCGCTCTACGGCATCCCCTCGGGCGTCTTGAAGGTCGGCCTGTTCGAGCCGCAGCTGCGCAGCGCCCTGGCCGGCGTGCACGTCAACAACGACCCCGAGGCGCCGTTCACGCTCTTCGTCTGCGACGACCAGGGCCGCCTCGTCACGGGGCTCTCTGCGGGCGACGCGATGAAGGAATACGACGACGCCTTCCGCATCGACCCCGTGTCGCTGCCCCCGCAGGTCGCGAAGGCGCTCGAGCTGCGGGTCAACAGCGTGTTCGAGCTCGGCGGCGTGACGTACCACTCGGGCTTCCGGCCGCTGCAGAACTCGCAGGGCTGGTCGATCGGCATCGTCGGCGACGACGAGTACCACGTCGGGCACGTTCGCGACGTGCTCGGGCTGACCGCGAGGCTGCAGTTCGTCTTGTTCGTGCTCGTGCTCGCGGGCGCCGTCGTCATGACGCGTACGATGCAGAGCGCGCTGCAGCGCATGAAGGCCGAGACCGACGGCATGCGGCGCTTCGACTTCACGCCGACCATGCCGAAGTCGCTGTTCTTCGACATCCGCGACGCGCTGTGGAACCTCGAGCTCGCGAAGACCGCCATGCGGGCGCTGGGCCGCTTCGTGCCGGTCGCGCTGGTGCGGCGGCTGTTCGAGGCGAACCAGGAGCCGTCGCTCTCGAGCGAGCCGCGCGAGGTCTCGATGATGTTCACCGACATTCAGGGCTTCACCGCGCTCGTCGAGCGCGAGGAGCCGCAGAGCCTCGCCCGCTGGCTCGGCGACTACTTCGCGGCGATGACGCGCGCGGTGCACGCGGAGCAGGGCATCGTCGACAAGTTCATCGGCGACGCCGTGATGGCGCTGTGGAACGCGCCGATCGAGCTCGAGCAGCACGCGGTGCGCGCGTGCGCGGCGGCGCTGCGCTGCCTCGACGAGACCGAGGCGCTCTACGCGTCGCCCGCGTGGGCCGGGCGGCCGAAGCTCGTGACGCGCTTCGGCGTTCACGTCGCGACCGTGCTCGTCGGCCACTTCGGAGCGCCCGACCGCGTCAGCTACACCGCCATCGGTGACGGCGTGAACCTCGCGTCGCGCCTCGAGGGGCTCAACAAGGTGTTCGGCACGCGCATCATCGTCTCCGAGGCGGTGCAGCAGCGCGCGCAGCACGCGTTCGCGTTCCGCAGGCTCGACCGCGTCGCCGTGAAGGGCAAGTCGCAGGTCGTCGAGGTGTTCGAGCTGCTCGGGCCGGTGGGCCGGCCGTCGCTGAGGCCCGAGTGGAAGGAGCGCTACGACCGCGCGTTCGCCGCCTACCAGGCGCGCGACTTCGCGAAGGCCGCGGCCCTGCTCTCGGAGCAGCCCGGCGACCCGCCGAGCCGCGCGCTGTACGAGCGCTGCGTGAAGCTGCGCGACGAGGGCGCGCCGCCCGACTGGGACGGGGCGCTGCACCCCGAGAAGTAGCTCTACTTCTTCCGCTGAGGCTCGTGCCCGCTCAGCACCGTGCGTGTCCGGAACTTCGTGTCCACGATGACGCCGTCGCCTTCGCCTTCGGTCTCGATGAGCGTCGCCAGGTGCCCGCACGCCGTGTCGCCGAACACGAACCGCAGGCTCACCGACTTGAGCAGGAAGGGCGCCTTCGAGGGGCTCACGCGCAGCTCCTCGATGCGGCCGTCGCTCGCGCGCACCCACGCTTCGCCGCGCGGCCGCTCGACGTCCTCCTTCAACGGCTCGAGCGTGACGCGCTTGAGCTCGGGGGTCGGCCCGTCCTCCAGCGCGAAGCGGAACTTCGGGCGCAGCTCGGCGACGAACGGTGAGCGCGCGGGCTTTCTGCCCTTCGCGTTCTTCGGCTCGACGAGCAGGTCGGCGAGCGGCTTGCCCTTCGCCGTCACGCTCTTCTTGTCGCGCTTCGTGACGGTGATGCCGGTGAGCTCGGCGTCGTAGGTGCGCTCCTCGCTGCCGGTCACGGTGCCGTCTTCGCCGAGCTCCTCGACGAGCGTGACCTCGCGGTACGCGCAGACGCCGGCGGCCTCGCGCTTCTCGGCCTCGTCGCCCAGCCGGCGCAGCACGTCGGGGAGCTGCAGCTGCGCGAGCGCGAGCAGCACCAGCGCGGAGCTCACGGCGCAGCCATCACCGGCACCGAGTCGTCGCGCAGCTGCCGCGAGTAGTCGGCGACGGTCGCCGAGAAGTCGGCGAACAGCTCGCCGGGAAGCGCGTCGGTGCGCGGGAACTTCTGCCGCTGCGGGTCGACGTACCAGCCGTTCTTCTTCAGGTTGAAGTGCAGGTGCGGCCGCGTCGTCGCGCCGGTGTTGCCCGACCACGCGATGATCTGCTTGCGGTAGACCACCGCGTCGTTCTGCACGCCCTGGGCGAGCTTCGACAGGTGCAGGTAGCAGCTCTCGTAGTCGCCCTCGTGCATCACGCACACCATGTTGCCGCCGCCCGCGGTGTAGCCCGCGAAGCTGACGAGCCCGCTCGCGACGGCGCGCACCGGAGTGCCGATCGGCATGCCGTAGTCGATGCCGTCGTGGAAGCGCGGCTCGTTGAAGATGGGGTGAATGCGGTTGCCGAAGCCCGAGGTGACCGGTGCCCAGCCCACCGGGCTCTTCAAGAACGTGCGCTGCGCGCTGGTGCCGTCGGCGAAGTAGTAGGCGCGCTCGCCGCTCGGCAGCGTGTAGCGGAAGATCTCCATCGGAGCGCCCTTGAGCGGCGAGTAGCTCGCGGCCAGCACGTCGCCGTAGCGCACGACGCGCCCGCGGTGCACGAGCGTCTCGACGAGCACCTTCGCGCGATCGCCGAGGCGGGCGTTCCTGGTGAGATCGAGCTCCCAGCCGAAGGCGTCGGCGAGCGCCATCGCGATCACCGGGTCGCGGCCGGTCGAGATGGCGGCCTGGTAGAGCGACTTCTCGACGTCGAACTCGAAGCGCGCGATCTTGCGCTCGTAGGTGACCATGCGCTTCTCGCCGACGTAGCGCCAGCCGTCGCGGCGCACCTGGTACTCGTCGAGCGGGCCGACGCGGTAGTCGAGGTTCTCGACGAAGCCGTCGATGCGGACGATGCGCAGCTGGTGGCCCGAGCGCGCCTGGCGCACGTCGAAGACGTCGTCCAGCGCGTCGATGAGCCGCATCGCGGAGCCGGGCTCGAGGCCGGCAGCCTGCAGCGCGCCCGAGATGGTCTGGCCCTGCTCGAGGCGGCGGTTCTGGACCTCGACCCGGACGGAGGCGAGCGCCGGTGACGCGACGGGGAGGACGAGAAGGACGAGCAGCGTGGGCAACCGCATCAACGGGAATAGGAGTACCCCATTCGCGCGCGCCGCGCTCGTCCTGTGGCGGAACGGTGTCACTCCGGGAGGTTAGTTGCCCCCGTCGTGGGGTAGGATCAACGCGGCCGCAACCCACGGGGAGGGAACCATGAAAACACTGCGTCTGTCGTTGCTCGTCGTGCCTGTCGCGCTGGCCGCCTGTAGCCGCACCGTTCTCGTCGGCGAGAGCTGCACCCACGCCGCCGAGTGCGGCGGCGGCCTGGTCTGCTTCAACATGCGCTGCAGCATGGGCAACACCGGCTACATGCCGACCGGCAAGGTCTGCGTGACCAGCCAGTGCCGCGACAACATGGACTGCCAGGGCAACCTCACCTGCAGCGGCGGCCGCTGCGTCTGCGCCGCCGACCCCGACTGCGGCCTGGGCCGCAAGTGCAGCAGCGGCGCGTGCGTGCAGTGCACCGCCGACACCGACTGCACGCTGATTCCCGACCAGGTCTGCGTGACCGGCGTGTGCCGGCCGAAGTGCGTCGACAGCTTCGACTGCGCCGACTTCTTCTCGTGCAACGCGGGCAAGTGCGAGTTCAAGGGCTGCGTCAACGACCGCGAGTGCGCGATCGCGACGCGCGACTCGCGCGCGAAGTGCGACACGGTGGCGAAGACCTGCTTCGTCGCCTGCAGCGCCGACGTCGAGTGCGGCGGCACCACCATGGGGCAGTGGGGCGGGCAGGTCTGCTCGAAGGGCCGCTGCGAGAACGTCGGCTGCGAGAGCGACGGCGACTGTCAGCTCTTCCTGCCCACCGGCATGTTCGGCACGTGCCAGGCGCCTCCGGCGCCGTGACTCACGGGCGCAGGTAGTGGCAGGTGTAGCCGCCGGGGTTCTTCACCAGGTAGTCCTGGTGGTAGTCCTCGGCGGGCCACCACTTCGAGGCCGCCACGATCTCGGTCACGATCGGCTTCTTCCACTTGCCCGACTTATCGACGCGCGCCTTCACCGCCTCGGCGACCTTCTTCTGCTCTTCCGACGTGTAGAAGATGGCGCTGCGGTACTGCGTGCCGGTGTCGTTGCCCTGGCGGTTCAGCGTCGTCGGGTCGTGCATGCGGAAGAACCACTTCTCGAGCAGCTCTTCGTAGGTGAGCTTCGACGGGTCGAACACGACGCGCACCGACTCGGCGTGCCCCGACTTGCTGTCGTGGGTGTCTTCGTACTTCGGGTTCTCGAGGTGCCCGCCCGTGTAGCCGGCCTCGGTCTCGAGCACGCCCGGAATCTTGCGGATGATGTCCTCCATGCCCCAGAAGCAGCCGCCCGCGAGCACGGCGACCTCTCGGCCGGCCTGCTTCTGTGGAGCAGCGCCCGTCGCGGTGGCGGCGAACAGCTTCGCGAACTGCGGGTAGCCCTCGGCCTCGAGCTTCGCCGCGGGGATGAAGCGCAGCGACGCCGAATTGATGCAGTAACGCATGCCGCCCTTGTCGCGCGGGCCGTCGTCGAAGACGTGGCCGAGGTGCGAGTCGCCGGCCTTGCTCTTCACCTCGGTGCGCACCATGCCGTGCGAGACGTCTTTCTTCTCGATGACGTGGCCGTTCTCGATCGGCTTCGTGAAGCTCGGCCAGCCGGTGCCCGAGTCGAACTTGTCGATGGAGGAGAACAGCGGCTCGCCGGTCACGACGTCGACGTAGATGCCGGGCTCGTGGTTGTTCCAGTAGGCGCCGGTGAACGCGCGCTCGGTGCCGCACTGCTGCGTCACGTTGTACTGCTCGGCAGACAGCTTCTTCTTCAGCTGGTCGTCGGAGGGCTTCGTGTAGCTCATGGTGGGTTCTGCCGCGGCTGCGAGTGTAGGTACGAGTAACAGCAAAATGGCCGTGGTTCTCATGACGGTCTGTACGGACGCGGGTGAATTCCGGTAACTGCGTAACCGTAATTCGAGTTCGCCGTAATCCCTCAAAAGGAGACACACACCATGAAGAAGAGCACCCTCGTCGCTTCCGCCGTCGCCTCGATGTTCGCCTTCGGCGCGTATGCGGCCGACTCCAAGGCCCCCGCGAAGGACGACAAGGCGGCCGCCGCGAACGTGAAGTGCACCGGCGTGAACGAGTGCAAGGGCAAGGGCGCCTGCCACGGAGCGGGCAACGCCTGCGCCGGCAAGAACGAGTGCAAGGGCAAGGGCGTGACCGCGATGACCGAGGCCGACTGCAAGGCCAAGGGCGGAACGGTCGTCGCGGATGCGAAGAAGAAGTAAGAAGCGCGGCCTCAGATGGCCGCCGAAGAGACCGACGAGGCCTTGATGCTGCGGTTCTGCGACGGCGACGTGAAGGCCTTCGACGTGCTCTTCGCGAGGCACGCCGGCGCGGTGCGGGCCTACCTGCACCGCGTCAGCGGCAGCGCGGCCGCCGCCGACGACCTCACGCAGGCCACCTTCCTGTCGGTCGTGAAGGCGCGCGGCCGCTACGTCCGCGGCGCCGCGTTCAAGCCGTGGCTGTTCGCGATCGCGACGAACGCCGCGCGCGATCTGCACCGCCGGCGCCGCGGCGAAGAGCTCTCGGCCGAGCCCGCCGCCGTCGAGACCGTCGACCCGAAGGTGCGCGACGCGGGCCTCGAGCGGCAGGTGCGCGAGGCGCTCGTGAAGCTGCCCGAGCCGCAGCGCGAGGCGATTCTGCTGCACCGCTTCGAGGGCATGAGCTTCGCCGAGATCGCCGAGGCGGTCGGAGTGAGCGAGGGCGCCGTGAAGGTGCGCGCGCACCGCGGCTACGAGCGGCTGCGCGAGCTGTTGCGCGGCGTGTGGGGTGGCGCATGAGCTGCCCGAGGTTGTTCGAGCCCGTCGACGCCGCGCACCTCGAGGCGTGCACCGAGTGCCGCGCGCTGCAGGCGGCGATGAGCAGCCCCGCGCCGGCCGTGGACCTGGAGCGGCTCAAGCGGCCCGCGCTGGCGGCGCTGCAGGCCGCACCGCGCGCGGTGCCGTGGTGGGCGGGCGCGCTGGCGCTGACGGGAGTGACGGCCCTCGCGGCGGTCGCGGGCGTCGGAGGCATGTCGAGTCACACCGAGCAGCACGTCTCGGCGCTGATGCGCAACGCGAGCTCGGCCGCGTGGGCGGCGACGATGCTCGCGGCCGCGCTGCTCGCGGTGATGCCGGGCTCCCGCGGGCTGCGCGCGCTGCTGCTCGGGTCGGTGGCCGGGTGCTTCGTGCTCACGCTGCTGGCGGCGAGCGGGCACGACGCCGGCTGGGGCGTGAAGTGCGCGCTGACCGAGTCGGTGGTGGCGCTGGTGCCGATGATCGCGGCGCTCGCGGTGCTCTCGGGGTTCGCGTTCGATGCGACGCGGGCGCTGGCGGCGGGAATCGCGGCGTCGTCGGCGGGCCTGCTCGCGGTGCACCTGCACTGCCCCGACGGGTCGCTGGCGCACGTGGTCGCGTTTCACCTGGCGCCGGTTCTGGTGCTCGCGGCGGTGACGCTGGTGGTGCGGCGCCTGCTGCCGAGCCGCACGCACGCGCCGTGATCAGCGCCGCAGCCGCTGCTTCGCCGCCAGCACCTCGGGCGGAGTCACCTTCGCGTACTTGAGGTCGACCTTCAGGTCTTTCTTGTCGATGGTGGCCAGCACCTCGGCGTGCGCGAAGCCGCACTCGCAGTCGAGCACGACCTTCGCCTCTTTCTTCGCCGGCTCGGGGTCGAGGAACACGACGAAGAAGACGGCCGCGTTCTCGGTGCGCTCGATCTTGGCGAACTCCTCGTGCGAGGCGCTCGCGATGAACAGGTTCGCCTTCTGAATCGCGATGCGCGACGGCGTCACCTTGAGCTCCAGCAGCTTCCGACTCCCCTGCGTCACCCAGCGCGCCTTCGCGTCGAGCGAGGCGGGAACGTTGACGTTGCACCGCGGCATCGCGATGCGCGTGGGCGGCGGAGCGACCCCACCGCCCACCGCCGCGGACTCGGAGCTCGAAGCGGAGCCGGAGCCCGAGCCGTCGCCGCCGGACTTCGTCACCGTGGTGAACCGGCTCTCGGCCGGCTTCTCGCCGGGCGCCACGTAGGGCGCGGTCTGCGGCACGGGCTTCGGAGCCACGTAGCCGGTGGGCGGCTTGATCTTCTCTGGCGCCATCGGGCCCGCGCCCTCTTTCGTCTCGCGCCGCGCGAGCACCATGCCGACGCACATCAGCACGAAGCCCACGCCGATGATGGTCATGTCGCGCCAGTTCGGGGGTCGAAGGCCCGCGTGCGTCCCCGCCGCCTTCGGCAGCACGCGCGTGCGGTCGAGCTCGTCCTGCTCGAACGCCGCGACCTCGGGCGAGTTCTTCCACGCCTCGACCGGCGGCCGCGGAGCGGAAGGAGCCGGCGGCCCGCCCGGCACCACGTCGGCGAGAATCGAGATCGGCACACCGGGCGGCGGCCCCGCGCCGTACTGCGTCTGCGGCTGCGGGTCGGTGCGGGCGGTGACGTCGATGGCGGGCCCGACGTGCGGGAAGTGCTGCAGCGGTACGAGCGGCGCCACGCCGTCGAGCACCTTGGGGGGCTTGTGCGGGCTCGGCCGCGGCTCCATCACCACCTGGCCCGGGTGGCTCTCTTCGCCGAGCGCGACGGGTGGGCGCAGCACCTTGCGCGCCGAGGTGAGGACCTTCGCCTCGGCCGGCAGGTCGAGCTGAACCGTCGACTCGTTGCGGTCGATCGGCAGCGGAGGCGGCAGCGACGCATCGGGGTCGGTGCGCAACGTCGGCTCGGGCGGCCCGTGCGGGTCCGGATCCGTTCGAATGGACGGGCTCGGGTCGGTCGCGCCCGTGACGGTGCCCGGCACCGTGTTCACGGTCGGAGCGGTCTCGGGCTCGTCGCGCACCCACAAGAGCCCGCTGTTCGGAGTCGGCACCGGCGGAGCCGCCGGCGGGCGCGGCGCGCTCACCGTCGGCGGGTCGGGGGGCTCTTCGCGGGCCCACAGCAGCCGGTTCGGGTCGTTGTGCAGCGCCGGGTCGGGCACGACGTTGCGCGTGGGGGCAGCGGCTGCCTCGTCGCGCGCCTTGAAGATGCGGTTCGGGTCGTTGACGACGGCGAGGTCGGGAACGACGTTCACGGTGGGAGCCGCGGCGGACGCGTCGCGCGCCTGGAAGACGCGGTTCGGATCATTCACGACCGCGAGGTCGGGCGACACGTTGACGGTCGGCTCCGAGGTGTGGGGAAGCGGAGGCGGCTTCGGCGGCTCGAGCCGCTCGGGCAGCACGTTGCGCGTCGGGTCGTTCTCGCCCGCGGGTCTGTGCGGCAAGACCACGCGCCTCGGGTCGTTCACCAGCCCGACGTCGGGCGAGACGTTGACGGTCGGCTCGTACGGCAGGGGGTTGGGCCCGCCGCCGTCGGTGTTGATCGTGGGCTCGTTGATGTTCTCGAGGTCGGCGAGGTCGGCCGCGGACAGGGGCCTGCCCTCCGGCGCAGTGACGTCGGACGAGGCGTCACCTTTGTCGGCCGGCTTCAAAGCGCGCGGAAGTCTATCAAGGGCCCCATTCCACAACCCAGCCGGCTGATCGGGAGCTGTGGGGCCGTCGAGAGCGCGACGATGTTCGAGGGGTCTCGTCTGAAGAGAGCCATGCCCTCGGCGCTCCGTCGCTGCGTACCCACGCCCACATCGGCCCCACCGACACTTCCGTGTGACACCCAGGCCACTTGTCTCATTGTCGGATTTGACGACCGCACAGACACTGGCTCCGTGCCCGTCAGGAGGTCGAGAGAGAGCGGTCAGGCCGCGGTGGAAGCCGCGCTCACGTTGCCGCTCACCATTTTTCTGCTGCTCGGAATCCTGCAGCTGTTCCAGCTGCTGCAGGCCCGGGTGATGGCCGAGTACGCGGTGTTCCGCGCGGTGCGGGTGGGCTCGACGAACCACGCGCAGTGCCGGCCGATGATGGACGCGGCGCTGCTCACGCTGCTGCCGGCGTTTCGCACGTTCATGGGGAGGAACGGCGGCGGCTCGCCGGGCGCGCAGCTGGCGCAGGAGTTCCAGGCGCACGGCTTCAACTCGAACTACCAGTACAACGACCCGTACGCGCTGGGCACGATGCGCACGGGCAACATGCGCGGCAGCATCTTGCTGATGGAGCGCAGCTTCACCCAGCCGACGGGCCTCGCGGGCGAGCTCGACTTCGACGCGCCGGGGCGGCTGCAGCGGCTGACGGTGACGCTGACGTTCTGGTACCCGATGCGGATTCCGTTCGCGAACTGGGTCATCTCGAAGATGGTGCTCGGGTATCAGGCGGTGAACCCGCTGATGACGCCGCAGACGGCGAACTGGCAGCGCAACGGGCTGAACGGCTGGGCGGCGACGGTGGCGGCGCGGGCGGCGGCGGGCGAGCTGATCATGCCGGTGTCGGCGACGTACAGCATGCGCATGATGTCGCCGGTCTACGACGGCTCGCGCGAGTGCGGCGGGCGGTGAGGGATTCGGCGTGCATTGGTCGTCAACGACGGCCGCAAGCGCTGTATCTTCGCTGCCGATGCGCGCACTCCTCCTGCTCGCCCTGCTCAGCGCCGCCTGCGCCCGCGTCCGGCCCGCGTGGAAGATCAACGTCCAGGCCGACGACACCACGCGCCACACCAACGAAGGCGACGTCGTCGGCGGCATGGGCCAGTTCGGCGGCTACGCGTGGCTCGGCATCCCCTTCGCCGAGCCCCCCATCAACGAGCTGCGCTGGCGCGCGCCCCGCGCTCCGTCGCTGCGCAACTTCCCGCTCGCCGCCACCGAGTTCTCTCGCGCCTGCGTTCAGCCCGCCAACCGGCTCACCATCAACGAGCCCGAGCACGACGGCATCTTCGGCTCCGAAGACTGCCTCTACCTCAACGTCTGGACCCCGCACGTCGCCAAGGGTCTCCCCGTCATGGTGTGGATCCACGGCGGCGGCAACAGCATCGGCTCCGCCGCCAACCACGACCTCTCGCGCCTCGCGACCAAACAGAACGTCGTCGCCGTCAGCGTGCAGTACCGCCTCGGGCCCTTGGGCTGGTTCCGCCACTCGTCCTTGCGCGAGGGCGCCAGCGAGGAAGACGCCTCCGGCAACTTCGGCACCCTCGACCTCATCCGCGCCCTCGAGTGGATCCGCGACAACATCGCCGCCTTCGGCGGAGACCCCAACTCCGTCACCATCTTCGGCGAGTCCGCCGGCGGCACGAACGTCTACTCGCTGCTCGTCTCCCCCAAAGCCAGGGGCCTCTTCCACCGCGCCATCGCGCAGAGCCCCTCCATCTCGCGCTACTCGCTCGCGACCGCGGAAGACCTCGACACCCACCCGAACGCCTCCGGCGAGGTGCTGCTGCGCATCTGGTCGAAGCGCGGCGCCCGCGACCGGCAGGACGGCATCGAGAAGATCAAGCTCACTCCACGCGAGGCCGTCGCGGCGGTCTGGCGCAACCTCAAGGCGCACGAGGTCGTCCAGCTCTACGTCGACGGCGCTCCCATCACCGCCGGCATGCTCGACGTCCCCGTGCTGTTCCCCGACGGCGCCGTCCTGCCGAAAGAGAGCTGGGTCGAGACGTTCTCGAAAGAAGGCGCGTGGAACGCGGTGCCCGTCATCACCGGCAGCAACCGCGACGAGGCGAAGCTCTTCCAGCTCTTCGACAAGCGCTACGTCTACAACCTGCTCGGCTTCCTCCCGCGCATGCGCGACGAGGCCAAGTACGAGTCGACCTCTTCCGCGGTCAGCCGGCTCTGGCGCGGCGCCTGCGTCGACGCCGTCGCGAAGGCGATGCGCTCCTCGGGGTGGAACGACGTCTGGTCGTACCGCTTCGACTGGGACGAAGAGCCCACGCGCCTGGGCACCGAGCTCGGCAAGCTGCTCGGCGCCGGCCACGGCGTCGAGATTCCGTTCGTGTTCGGAAACTTCGAGGGTCAGGAGCTCCTCTACCAGCTCGAAGACAACACCGAGCGCGACAAGCTCGTCACCCGCATGATGGACCACTGGGGCACGTTCGCCCACGCGGGCCGGCCCGGCACCGAGTGGCTGCGCTACGACCCGTCGTCGGTGGCCGCTCCGAAGTTCCTCACCTTCGACACTCCGGTCTCGACCATCAAGATGTCCACGACCGTCGAAGACCCCGAGGCCGTGCTGCAGGAGCTGCTCGCCGCCCGCGACACCTCGTGGGCCGACAAGTGCGACGGCCTGGCGCGGCTCGTGAAGATCGGCTTCGTCGAGCCCGAGCGCGCCGCGAAGGTCTACGAGTGCAAGACCGGCTCCGACCCCGTCGACCCGGAGCAGCAGCCGCCTCCTCCCGCTGATCAGCCCACGACTGCCGCCACGCCTCAGTGACCCGGCTCTGCGCCGCCCTGCTCGCGACGATCGCCGTCTCCGCGTCGGCGCAGGAGCGCGGCTTCGCCGTCTCGCGGCTCGACCCGTCCGCTCCGGGCAGCCGCACCTTTCTGCTCGATCGGCCCTGGTACTCGGCGACGCGGTACTTCGCCGGCGGCCTCACGTTCGACTACGGGCACCGCGTGCTGGTGCCGCAGCTCGAGACCGGCCGCGGCGAGGTCCGCCCGATCATCGACCACCAGGCCATCGGTCACGTCGAGCTCGCGGGCTCGTTCCTCGATCGCGTGCGGCTCGCCGTGTCGCTGCCGGTGACCCTGTTCGAAGACGGCACTCCCGAGCTCGTCAGCGGAGCCGGCCCGCTGCGCGGCATCGGCGCCGGCGACCCCCGCGTCGGGCTCATGGCCCGGGTCTTCGGTGACGCCGAGCGCGACGGCGTCTCGCTGCACGTGGGCCTCGATGCGTGGATTCCGATCGGCGGCGCTCCGCGGCTGCTCGGTGACGTGGGGCCGCGCTTCATGCCGCGGATCATCGCCGCCGGTTCCGCGGGCGTCGCGCGCTGGACCGCCGAGGGCGCGTTCCTCTTCCGTCCGTACTCTTCCGTCGGCCCGCCGGCGCTCGGCATGACGGCGGCTCCGGAGCTGCGCGTCGGTCTGGCCGCCGGCGCGTCGCTCCTCGACGGAGCGCTCTACCTCGGCCCCGAGGTTCGCTACTCGATGCAGGTCGCCGGTGCGTTCGCGGCGCGGCCTCCCGGCATGGACCTCGAGCTGCTCGCGGGCGGCAGCGTCTGGCTCGGAGGGCTCGTGATGATCGGCGCGGCCGCGGGCACGTCGGTGTTCTCGGCGGCGGGCGCCCCGGACTTTCGGGCGGTGGTGCGGCTCGCGTTCGCGCCGCGCCGAGCTGCGGAGGCCGCGCCCGCACCGATCGCCGACCTCGACCGCGACGGCGTGCCCGACTCCGACGACCGCTGTCCCTACGAGCCGGAGACGAGCAATCGTGTTCGCGATCTCGACGGCTGCCCCGAGCTCGAAGGCGACGCCGGGCCTGCCCTCGCGCAGGTCCTCGTTCGAACGAAGCCCGCCGAGGACGCCGGCGTGAGCACGTTCTTCACCGCGGACTCCGACCGCGACGGGGTTCCGGACGAGAGCGATCGCTGCCCGCTCACGCGCGAGGACCTCGACGGCTTCGAGGACGAGGACGGCTGCCCCGAGCTCGACAATGACGACGACGGCATCGCGGACGCGACCGACCGCTGCCCCGACGTCGCCGAGACGCGCAACGGCTTCGAGGACGAAGACGGCTGCCCCGACGTCGCTCCCGACGAAGACGCCGACGGCGTCGCCGACGTGCTCGACCGCTGCCCGCTCGAGCCCGAGAACGTCGACGGCGTGCGCGATGAAGACGGCTGCCCCGAGTACGAGGCTCCGCCCGCGCTGGCGAGAATCCTCGTGCCGCTCGGAGAGATCGCGCTCACGCGCCTCGACAGCGACAAGGACCAGGTCGACGACGCCGCCGATCGCTGCCCGCTCGCGGCCGAGGACCTGGACGGCTTCGAAGACGAAGACGGCTGCGCGGAGCGCGACAACGATGACGACGGCGTCGGCGACGCGAGAGACCCCTGTCCGCTCGCGGCGGAGACGTACAACGGCTGGAAGGACGACGACGGCTGCCCCGACGAGCACGGGGACCTCGACGGCGACTCCGTGGAGTACGAGCGCGACCGGTGCCCGCTCGAGCCCGGCGACGCGAGCGACGGCTGCCCGCACGCGCCGCGCCCTGCGCTGGCGTTCGCGGGGTTCTCGGCCCAGGCGCTGCCGGCGACGGCGGACTTCGACAAGGACGGCACTCCGGACGAGGCCGACAAGTGCCCGGTCACGAAGGAGGACAAAGACCGCTTCGAGGACGAAGACGGCTGCCCGGAGCCCGACAACGACCACGACGGCGTCGACGACGCGAAGGACAAGTGCCCGTTCGTCGCCGAGACCATCAACGGCAACCAGGACGATGACGGCTGCCCCGACAAGGGCGTCGCCGTCGTGCACGTGCGCAAGGGCTCGGTCGTGCTCGACGAGACGGTGCAGTTCAAGACCGCGTCCGCTGCGCTGCTGCCCAGGTCGCTGAAGCTGCTCAAGCAGGTGGCCGCGGTGCTGAAGGCCGAACGCGCGCTGTCGATCGAGATCCAGGGCCACACCGACGACACCGGCAGCGCGCCGACGAACATCAAGCTGTCGCAGCAGCGCGCCGACGCGATTCGCACGTTCCTGGTGAAGGCGGGCATCTCGCAGACGCGGCTGCGCGCGAAGGGCTTCGGGCCCACGCGGCCGCGCGCGTCGAACGTGACCGCCGAGGGCCGCGAGCAGAACCGTAGAGTAGAGTTCCTCATCATCGGAGAAGCGAAATGAGAGTCGTCGCCGCTGCGCTCGTCGTCCTCTCGAGTCAACACGCGTTCGCCGATCGTTGCGGAGGCGTGAAGCTCGAGGGAGGCCAGGTTCGCCTCGGCAAGCCCATCTCCGAAGACTGGGTGAAGACGCCGGACGGCAAGGGCTGCCTCGGCGACATCGTGTCGGAGGTCGACCGGTACCGGCTCGTGCGCGCGGTGACGGTCGCGGCGCTGGTGAGCGACGCCGATCGCGCGAGCGGCAAGGGCCTCGCGTCGGCGAAGGCGATCGCCGCCGCGCTCGTCGACGCCGGGCTGCCGAAGAACCGCGTGTTCGGTCTGGCTCCGGCGCCGAAGGCGGCCGACGCGCTGGGCATCTCGCTGCGCTACGTCGAGCGTGCGCCGGAGGACGTCGTCGCGCGCGTCGCGGCGGCGTCGGGCCCGGTGTTCCTCGGCGCGGACGAGGCGTCGCTGAAGCCGGCGGAGCCCGGCATGCCGGTGCTGGTGAACGAGGTGGTGAAGACGGGGCCGGGCGCGAAGGTGATCATCCACCTGAAGGACGGCAGCGGCATCGAGGTGAAGCCGGAGTCGGCGATTCGCATGCCGGTGCTCGAGGTGAGCGGAGCGGCGCGGCAGGTGAAGATCGAAGTGCTGCGCGGCGGCATCGTGGCCGACGTGCGCAAGGCCTCGCAGCTGTCGAAGTTCGAGGCGTCGAGCCGGGTGTCGGTGGCGTCGGTGCGCGGCACGCAGTTCCGCCTCGGCGTGGAGGACGGAGATCAGACGCGCGTGGAGACGCTCGAGGGCCTGGTCGCGGTGTCGCCGGCCGGAGCGCCGAAGGCCGTGCCGGTCGAGGTCTCGGCGGGGCAGGGCACGCTGGTGAGCGCGGAGGGCAAGGTGGCTCCGTCGCGGGCGATTCCCGCGGAGCCCCGGGTGGTGGGGCCACTCAAAGGCCCGCTGAACGCGGAGCAGCGCCTCGAGTGGCAGCCGGTGGCCGACGTGGCGTTCTACGTGGTCGAGGTCGCTCGCGACGCCGATTTCCTGGTGGAGCCGCGCGTCGAGCGCGTGACCGGAGCGACGACGCTGTCGTGGCCTTCCGTTCTGCCGAAGGGGAAGTGGTTCTGGCGGGTGACGGGAGTCGACGCGGCGGGGTTCCAGGGCCAGCCGTCGAAGGTCTACGCGTTCACGGTGGGAAAGTGATGCACAGGTCGATCGCGAGTGAGGGGCGCTGAGCGTCAAGCGGCCAGAGGCGGTCGGAGTCACGCTGCTGATCAGCGCGGCAGGGCTGTGGCTCGCACGCGAGTCGCTGGCCTGGCCCGCCTCGACCCTCACCGGGCTGAGCTATCCCTTCATGGCGCTGCTCCTGAAGGCGGGCGCGCTCTTACTGCTCGCAGCCGGGCTGTTCCGCCTGCGAACCCTCCTCGGGAAGGCCGGCACCTACGTGCTGGCGAAGCTCGACGCCTTCTCGGCGCGCGGGCCGTTGATCCGAGCCGTGACGGTCGGCCTGCTCGTCGGGGCCACCGTCGCCTTCACGCTCGAAGGCACCGACGTCGGCAGCTCGCTCGAGATCCGCGCGCTCGATCTCTTCATGCGCCTGCGCTTCCCCGAGCGCTCGCAGGCCGAGCTCGCGGCCGGCCACGAAGTTTCCTCCGCTCGAGCCCAGCCCGGCGTCGTCGTGCTCGCGCTCGACGACGAGACGGTCGCGCACCTCGGCTGGCCGATGCCGCGCCACCACTACGCGCGCCTGATCGACGCCGTCGCTGCGACCCACCCCGCGTCGCTCACGTTCGACGTCACCCTCGTCGACGGGTCCCGCGAGCACCCCGAGTGGGACGAAGCCGTCGGAGCCGCCGCCGCCCGCGCCGGCAACGTCGGCTTCAGCTTCACGGTCGTGCGCATCACCGGCGAGTCGAAGCCGGTGCTGACGCCGAAGGCGGTGAAGGCGTTCAGCGAGAACACGATTCCCTGGCACTCCGAAGCCCGCGGCCTCCCCGAGTACTCGGAGCTGATCGGCGGCGACGCCGCTCCGCAGTCGGTGATCGACCCGATCGCCGAGGGCGCGGCCGTGATTGCGATGGCGAACGTGCTGCTCGACGGAGAAGACGACGTGCTGCGCCACTCGCTGCTGGTCGCGCGGCTCGGCGAGCAGCTGCTCCCGTCGCTGTCGCTGCGCGTGGCGGCGCGCGCGCTGAACGTGCCGCTGAGCGCCGTGAAGATCCACCCGGGCTCTCACCTCGATCTCGGCGGGCAGCGCCGCGTCCCCATCGACCGGCTCGGCCGAACGCTCGTGCGCTACCAGGGCCGCCACGACACGCGCGGCCACGGGCCGTTCAAGTACGTCTCCATCTGGTCGCTGCTGCGCGGCGACTCGACGGTCACGCTCGAAGGCAACCCGATGGGCGACGACCAGCGGTTCCTGCTCGACGAGCACACGCAGGTCACGGAAGAGACGCTGTTCACCGCGGGCATGCGGGTTCGCGGCACGGCCCGCTACTCGCCCGACCCGGGCCGCATCCTCGAGATCGCGCCGGCGCCGCCGGACGCCGAGCCCGGCTTCGAGCTCGTCGACGAGCAGACGCTGACGTTCACGACGACGCTGGGCTCGGCGCAGCTGAACCGGCTCGACCCGGCCGAGCTGAAGGGCAAGCACGTGCTCGTCGGCTCCACCGCGCTCGCGGCCGCCGACCTGCGCAACTCGCCGCTCGGCGAGCTGCCCGGCGTCGAGCACCACGCGACGATGCTCGCGAACCTGCTCAGCGGAGACTTCTTCACGCAGTCGCCGACCTGGGCGAACCACCTCGCCGTCGTCGCGGGCGCGCTGGTGGCGGCCGGCATCGGCGTGAGCTTCCCAGCCGGAGCGGGCCTGCTCGCGACGTCGCTGCTGCTGCTCGCGATGACGGTCGCGTCGTTCCTGCTGGCGTCGTCGGGCATCTACACCCCGGTGGTCGGGCCGTCGGTGGCCGTCGCGGTGACGTACCTCTCGTGCCTGATGATGAGCGCGCGGGCGGCGAAGAAGGACCGCGAGTTCGTGCGCTCGACCTTCGGGCGGTACCTCACGGAGCAGGTGGTGGAGCAGCTGCTCGGCTCGCCCGAGGGCCTGCAGCTCGGGGGCAAGCGGGCGTTCGTCACCATCATGATGACCGACCTGCGCGGCTTCACCGGCATGTGCGGCAGCATGGAGCCCGAAGACGTCGTGCGCCTGCTCAACCATTACCTCGAGGCGATGACGCGCATCATCACGAAGTACGGCGGCACCATCGACGAGTTCATCGGCGACGCCATCTTGGTCGTCTTCGGAGCGCCGCTGAAGCTCGAGCACGCCGAGGCTCGCGCGGTCGCCTGCGCGATCGAGATGCTGAACGCGATGCCGGCCATCAACGCGTGGAACCGGGAGCAGAAGCTGCCCGAGGTCGAGATGGGCATCGGCGTTCACTCGGGCGAGGTGGTGCTCGGCAACATCGGCTCGGAGCTGCGCGCGAAGTACGGCATCGTGGGCGCGACGATCAACCTGACCTCGCGCGTGGAGTCGTTCACCGTCGGCGGGCAGGTGCTGATCAGCGAAGCGACGCGGGAGCGGTGCGGCGATGCGGTGAAGATCGGGACGACGCAGGTGGTGTCGCCGAAGGGCGTGAAAGGGACGCTGACGATTCACGAGGCGCTGGCGGTGGGCGCGCCGTTCGGCGTGGAGCTGCAGTCGGCCGGCGAGAAGCTGGTGCCGCCGGCGGTGGCGCTCGAGCTGCGGTACGCGGTGGTGAAGGGGAAAGAGGTGGGCACCGAGGAGCACGTCGCGCACGTGGAGGCGCTGTCGGAGCTGGGCATGGAGCTGCGCGTCGACCACGAGCTGCCGCCGCTGAGCGATCTGAAGCTGCGCCTGATCGAAGGAGGCGAGCTGTACGGGAAGGTGCTGAAGGCCGCGGTGCGGCCGAACGTGGTGTACCTGCGGCTGACGTCGGTAGCGCCGGAAGTGAGACCGGTGCTCGAGAGAGCGAGAGCGGTGCTCGAGTCAGCGTTGGTGTCGACATGAAACAGTCGAACGCGAGCCCCCTCTCCCCTCGTAGGGGAGAGGGACGGGGTGAGGGGGCAGTAGTCGTGGCGGTCGCCGTGCTGCTCATGAGCTGCCCGACGGTAGACGAAGCGGCGCAGTGCCGAGACGGCCGAACGAACGGGGCCGAAACGGACGTCGACTGCGGAGGCGGGTGCGGCCCGTGCGCGCCGAGCAGGCTGTGCCTCACCGACGAAGACTGCGCGAGCGAAGTCTGCACGCTGAACCGCTGCGCGATGCCGACGTGCGACGACGGAGTCATGAACGGCAACGAGACCGGCCCCGACTGCGGAGGCGCGTGCCCCGCGTGCACCGGAGGCTGCATCCGAAACAGTGACTGCGGCGGAGCGGGCGTCTGCTTCGACGGCATGTGCGGCCCGGGCCCGTGCTCGGCGCCGCTGGCCATCTGCGCTCAGGCCTGCGTGGACACGCGCGTCGACCCGCTGAACTGCGGCGGCTGCAACCAGCCGTGCACCGGCGGCGAGGCCTGCGTCGCCGGCCTGTGCCGCGCGGTCTGCACCGGAGGCACGCGCCAGTGCGGCCCGGCGTGCGTCGACGTCGGCTCGGACCCGTTCAATTGCGGCATGTGCATGCGAGCGTGCTCGCCGGCGGAGACCTGCATCGGCGGCAGCTGCTTCCCGCGCTGTGCGCCGGGGCAGACCGACTGCGCAGGCCTGTGCGTCTCGACGGACAGCGACCCGCAGCACTGCGGAGGCTGCGGCAGGCCGTGCGCTCCGGGCAGCGGCTGTCTGAACGGGCAGTGCACGCCCGGCTGCATGCCGCCGCTGCTGCCGTGCGACGGGGGCGCGACGTGCGTGGACCCGCGCTTCGACCCGAACAACTGCAACTACTGCGGCAACGTGTGCCCCTTCGTGCCGAACGCGCAGCGGGCCTGCGGGCCGATGGGCTGCGGCCGCAGCGCCTGCAACCCGGGCTACGCCGACTGCGACGCGGGCACCAACGACGGCTGCGAGTCGTTCCTGCCGGCGGACCTGGCGAACTGCGGAGTCTGCGGGCACCCGTGCTTCGGCTCCGAGCTGTGCATCATGGGCCGCTGCTGCGGGCCGCTGCCGATGGGCAGCTACCTGACGACGTGCACGATGTGCGAGGCGTGCAACGGCCTGCTCACGTGCCTGTGCGACGACGCGATGCAGATACCGCGGCTCACGAGCTTCCCGTTCCCGACGTGCCCGACGAACATCACCAACTGCAACGGAGTGCTCCAGTGCAACGGCTGCTGATGGTCGCGCTCATCGCCGCGGCGTGCACGAGGCCGCCGCCGACGTGCACCGACCAGACACGCAACGGGCAAGAGTCGGACGTAGACTGCGGGGGACCCGACTGTCAGCGCTGCGAGCTCACCAAGACCTGCGCGACGCACGAAGACTGCACGAGCGGGCTGTGCCGGCAACGAACCTGCGCGCCGCGCCTCGAGGTCGAGTGCCGGCGCAACACCGACTGCCCGAGCGGCTCGTGCCTCGACGGAGTCTGCGGCCCGGCGTGCGCGCCGCCGCTGTCACCCTGCGGTCAGACCTGCGTCGACCCACGCAACGACCCCGCGCACTGCGGCATGTGCAGCCGCGCGTGCACCGCGAACGAGCGCTGCGAGAACGGCATGTGCACGGTGCGCTGCCCGCCAGCGACGATGCTGTGTCCCGCCGACGGGGGAACGCTGTGCGTCGACCCGATGCGCGACGCGCTGCACTGCGGCAACTGCACGACGGCGTGCCCCGCCGGCCAGGCGTGCCGCCTGGGCATGTGCGAGCCCGACTGCGCGCCGTTCCAGGCGTTCTGCGCAGGGCAGTGCGTGAACACCTCCACCGACCCGCGGCACTGCGGCGGCTGCGACCGGGGCTGCGACGGAGGCCTGTGCTCGATGGGCATGTGCCGGGCGGCGTGCGTCGCCCCGACGACGGCGTGCGACGGCGGCGCTCAGTGCGTCGACGTGCGGTTCGACCCCATGAACTGCGGGGCGTGCGGCGTGCCGTGCCCGCCGGTGCCGCACGCGCTGCCGCTGTGCCTCGAGCAGCAGTGCACGCGCACCGAGTGCGACCCGGGCTTCGACGACTGCAACGGGTTTCCGGGCGACGGCTGCGAGGCCGACCTCGCGAACGACCCGATGAACTGCGGGGTCTGCCGCCGCGCCTGCTCGTGCGTCAACGGCATGTGCCCCTGACCGTGGCCGTGACGATGGTGCTCGGACAGAGAGCGCGCATGCACCGCGCGCTCTCCCACAGGCTCAGGCCTGGGCGGTCGCCGCCTTCACCAGCTCTTCAGCCTTCGCGAACGCCGCGGGGAACGCGTGCCACGCCTCGGCCTTGCCCTCGAGGGTGCCGTTGTACGTGTTCGCGAGCACCGAGTAGACCTCGCGGAACGCGACGTCGAGCTTCTTGAACTGGGCCTCGAGCGGCGTGCCGGCCTTCTGCTTCTTCGCGGTGTCCGCGACGGCGTCGGCGGCCTTGCGGAACTCCTCGAGGAACGCGAAGAGCGCGAGGCCCTGCGACTCGAGCAGCCACGACGAGATCTTCTCGAACGCGGCCTCCTGCTCGGCCTGCGTCCCGTTGTTCACCTTCACGATGAGGTCGGCCGAGTCACGCAGCGGCCGGCCGATCGCGTTGATGTGCTTCACCGGCGACGCCTGCAGCTCGTTCGCCATGCGGTACAGCCAGTCGATGTACGGGCCGGGCTCGTACGACGGGGGACCTTTGAGCAGCGCCTTGATGGGTTCCATCAGTCCTTCCCTCCCGTCAGCAGGTTCTTGAGCTTCGGCAGCGCCCAGGCGCCGCCCGCCGCGATCGCGAACGTGCCCGTCGCGCTGAGCGGCATCGAGCCGTCTTCCTTCTTCGGGCCGATCGCCTGCCAGCCGCCGTAGCCGGCCGCGAGCACCGGGCCCCACACGCGCATCTCGGGGGGTATGTCGATGCCGAACAGCTTCGCGCCCGCTTCGGCGCCCGCCATGACGAGGCGCATCTTCGCCTGGCCCTTGTCGTACTCGGCGCCGATGCTCGGCTTGAAGATGCCGATGCCGTGAGCGACCAGGTCGGCGGCGGCCTTCGCGCGCTCCTGGCCGGTGCCCTTGCCGGCGATCAGCATGTAGCCGAGCTTGCCCGCGTCGATCGCCGCGTCGGCGAGGTTCAGCACGTTGCCGAGGACGGGAACTTCTTTGAGCTTGCCGACGAGGAAGCGCGTGCCCGCGCTGATCAGCTGGCCGCCGATGCCGAGCCAGCCGGGCGCCTTGCCCGCCTCCTGGAACGCGGCGTCGCCGTCTTTCGGGCGCCCGCCTGCCGGAGCCCACGACTGGTTCGTCACCTGGCCGGGCACCTCCGCCGTTGCGGGGGTCTTCGGCTCATCGAGGTGCGGCATGATCGCATCGAGGCCGCTGCGTTTACCGATTCCATCTACGGGCATTGAAAGGGCTCCTGCTCAGAGGGTTTTTCGTTTCAGCAGCGAGGCAGACCATCGCAACTTCAGGGGGCATTGTCACTTCGAGCGATGGTATTCCCATCTTCGGTGAAAGCAGTCGTTCTGTTGCTCACATTGTCGGCAAACCCCACCGCGCGGGACCTTGCCTGCTCGCTCGCCGACGAGGTCGGGCCGCGCCTGGCCGGCACCGAAGGCGACCCCCTCGCCGTGAAGTGGGCGGTGGAGAAGATGAGCGCGCTCGGGCTCTCGAACGTGCACACCGAGCCCATCAAGGTGCAGGCCTGGGTCCGCCTCGAGGAGCGCGCCGAGCTCGTCGCTCCCGTCGCGCGAAAGCTCGCGGTGACCGCGCTCGGCGGCTCCGTCTCGACGCCCGACGGAGGCGTCGAGGCCGAGGTCATCGCCGTGCCGTCGCTCGAGGCGCTGAAGGCGCTGCCCGACGAGAAGGTGAAGGGCCGCATCGTCTTCTACGACAAGGTCATGGAGCGCCTGCCCAGCGGCAAGGGCTACGAGGCCGCCGTCGACGTGCGCCGCAGCGGCGCCGCCGAGGCCGCGCGCAAGGGCGCGGTCGCGAGCCTGATCCGCTCGGTCGGCACCGGCGAGGCGCGGCTGCCGCACACCGGGTACCAGCGGTACCTCGACGACGTGCCCCGCATTCCCTCGGGCGCGCTCGCGATTCCCGACGCCGAGCTGCTCCGCCGCACGCTCGCCCGCGGCGCGCCGGTGCGCCTGCGGCTCGCCATCTCGACGCGCACCCTGCCCGAGCGGGAGTCCGCGAACGTCGTCGGCGAGGTGCCGGGCACCACGAAGGCCGACGAGGTGATGCTGCTGGGCGCGCACCTCGACTCGTGGGACCTCGGCGACGGCGCGCTCGATGACGCCGCGGGTGTCGGCATCGTGCTCGACGCGGCCCAGCGGCTCGTGGGCACGAAGCCCAAGCGCACGGTGCGCGTGGTGCTGTTCATGGACGAGGAGTTCGGCGGCCGCGGCTCGCGCGCGTACGTCGAAGCGCACCGCGCCGAGCTTCCGAAGCACGTCGCGGCGCTCGAGGCCGACAGCGGCGCGGGCGTGCCGCTCGGCGTCGACTACACGGCGGGGCCCGAAGCCGCGAAGGCGCTCGCTCCGCTGAAGGCGCAGCTCCAGAAGCTGAAGCTGCGCGGGCCGACCGCGGGCGACGCCGGCGGTGCCGACACGCGCCGCCTCGACGGCGTGCCGCAGCTCGAGGTGGATCAAGACCGGTCGCGGTACTTCGACGTGCACCACAGCGCCGACGACACGTGCGACAAGATCCGCGCAGACGAGATTGCCCGCGCCGCCGACGTCGTCCTGCTGCTCGCCCGGCACGTCGCGAATCTCGAAGGCGACCTCGGCCGCGTGCCTCAGAAATCCGCGGCCGGGAAGTGATAACCGCGCGCGGCGGCTCGGAGGCGGACGTGGCCCATCGCTTGCTCACGGTGGCCCGCCCATGCGTCCGCTGCTCCTCGCAGTGTCGCTGTTCGCCGCCGCCTGCGACGGCCGCCTCGTCCCCATCGACAGCAAGTTGTCAGTCGAGCCCGGCGCGCTGCAGTTCGAGCGCACTTTGGCCGGCCACACGCGCACCGCGCCGCTGACGCTGATCAACGGCTCGCGCGCTCCCGTCGTGGTGCACCTCTCTTCGCCCGCGCCGTTCGAGCTCGAGCTCGACGTGCGGCTGGCCGGCGGCGAGGCCCGAACGCTCGACGTGACGTTCGCTCCCGCGCAGGCGGGCACCTTCTCCGCGGTGCTGCACGTGAGCGGAGAGGCCGAGCTCGACGCGCCGCTGAGCGGCGACGCGGTCGAGGCGGCGGTGTGCGCGGCCGCCTCTCCGTGCCGGCTGTCCACGCTCGACGCCGCGAGTAATACGTGTGTCGAGTCGAACGCGCCCGACGGCACCACGTGCCGGAGCTCGAACCTGTGCCTTGCCCCGGGGCAGTGCCTCGCCGGAGCGTGCATCGGCTCCGCCGCCTCGTGCGACGACGGCGACCGCTGCACCGTCGACGCCTGCGAGCCCGAGGGCGGGTGCCTGCACACCCCGGTCGCCTGCGCTCAGCCTGCCGACCCGTGCCAGGTCGCGCGGTGCGACGCCGCGTCCGGCTGCCTCACCGAGGCGGCGGCCGACGGCACCTCGTGCGGGCCGAGCGACTGCAACACCGCGCGCGTCTGCCTGAACGGCGCCTGCACCACGCAGCGCGTGCCCGACGGGTTTGCGTGCGGCGAAGAGACCCCGTGCCGAGGCCGCGGCCGCTGCTCGGCCGGCTCTTGCGCGCTGCCGGCGCTGGGGCCGCTGGCCGAGGCGTGGCGCGTGACGCTGTCGGAAGCGTACGACTTCCGTGGGGTGACCGACGCGGCGGGCAACCTGTACTGGGTCGAGTGCCAGTACGTGCGCGACCTGAGCCCGTGCGAGCTCGTCTCGTACACCGCGGCGGGCTTTCAGCGCTTCCGCTCGCACATTCCGACGCTCTCCGCGCCCGTCGCGCGCTCGACGCCGCACCTTTCGAGCCACGGCCGCGTCATCGTCGCGAGCCCGAACGCCTCTCTCGCCGCGTTCTCGGAGGCGACGGGCGCGCTGCTGTGGACGCGCGCCGGAGACTCGCTGCGAACGCTCATCGAGCTGGCCGCGGACTCCGCCGGCCGGGTGCTCACCGTCGAGAAGCACGCCGGCGAGAGCGAGAGCTGGTCGCTGAACGAGATCGCGGGCGCCACGGGTGCGGAGCTGTCGACGAAGCCGCTCGGCGGCCGCGCGACGGGGCTCGTGCTCGACGCGCACGACAACCGGTACGTGTCGGTGTCCCCGGTCTCGATGCTGGCCATCCCGCAGACGCCGCAGGTCGTCTCGTACTCTTCGGGCGGCGCGCAGCGGTGGTCGGTCGCGGCGGCCGGAGGCCCTCCGGTCGCGGTGTTCAACGGCGAGCTGCTGCACTCGAACGGCGAGGTGCGGGCTGCGGCCGACGGCACGGTGCGGCCCGGCGAGAAGCGGTGGATGCCGTTCGGCACGCCGGCTCCGCTGATGTCGCCGTCGGCGCGGTTCCGCTGGCAGGACGACCTCGGCTGCGGGGACTCGGACTTCGGCGGTGCGTGGCAGTACCTCGAGGGCTTCACGCCGGGCGTGGCGGCTCCGCGCTTCTCGTGGTCGCTGCACGGGTACTCGCCGCAGGCGAGCGAGATGCAGCTGCTCTCCGACGGCACGGCCCTGTTCGCGAGCACGACGATGCCGATCATCGACTCGATGGTGCCCGAGAACGCGGTGCGGCTGCGCTCGGTCGACGCGACGGGGGCCGAGCGCCTCTCGTGCGTGATCGGCCCCGCCTTCCGGCCCGAGGGCCCGATTCACTACAAGGGCGCCACGGCGCTGACGTCGGGGCGCTGGGCGGTGGTCGAGAAGGCGTACTGCAACAGCTGCGTGGCCGACCCGCAGCCGGTGCTGCGCGTCTTCTCGACGCCGGGCTTGTCGGTGGCGGCGACGGGCTGGACGAGCCGCCGCGGCACGCCGGGCGGCACGGGCGCGCCGAGGTAGCCCTCAGCCCGCGAAGCAGAACTCCTCGGTCAGGGCCCGCAGCAGGGCGCGGCCGTTGACGGGCTTCGGCACCACGGCCCGAGCCCGGTAGCGCAGGCCGCGCGCGCCGCGGTCGGCGGTCACGAGGATGCGCGCGATGCCGGCGAGCTCGGGCTCGGCGTCGCAGATGTCGCAGAACGTCGGCCCGTCCATCACCGGCATCTGCAGGTCGACGAGCATGGCGCGGGGCCGCAGCCCTCCTTGCAGCTGCTGCAGGGCGTCGAGGCCGTGCCTCGCGGTGGCGACCGACCACCCGGCGCCTTCGAGCAGCTCGGTGGTGGCGCGCAGCGCTTCGGTGTCGTCGTCGATGACCAGTACGGTGGGCGTGTCGAACATGGCTCGCGCGCGCGGAAATTCACGCGGCGTGCCGGCCCGAGCGGCCTCGAAGTCCGCCCGTGTTCCGAAAGGGGCATCCCGGGCCGGTAGCACCGCGTTACGCCCGCGTAACCGAAGATCGTCGTGCAGGCTCTTCCGCGACTTCATAGATCTCCGGAGCCATGATGAATCGCGGGCTGGTTCTCATCGCCGACGACGACCTCGAGCTCGCGCACATACCGCGCGTGCTCATCTCCGCGAACGGCGACGCCGCGACGCGCGTCTCGCGCTGCGGCGCCGCGACGTTCGTGTCGAAGCCGGTGACGCCCGAGAAGCTGCTCGCCGCGCTGAAGCTCGCTGACAGCTGAGCCAGGCGGCCTGTTCAGGTCTGAGGCGGGCAGATGAGCGGAATCACCTCGCGTTTGTTGCGGCGATAGACGCGAAAGTCTGCCCGGTCGACGGTGATGACGTCGTGCCTGGGGTGAAGCTCGCTCATTCGGACGACACACAGGTCCGCGAGGTCGGGCTCGCGGTCTGCGTACCGGCGGGCCAGTTCCGCGATCTGAACGCGGTGATCGTCGAGATTGAACGCGATGCGAACCAGCCCGTCGTCGAGCAATCGCATCACTGCAGCGGTGTTGCGGAGGTTGAAGGCCGCCTCAGCGAGCACGGCTTCGCAGGTGAGCAGGGGCTCGTCGGCGCGATCGGCGAGCTCCACCGCCCAGTCATGGTGCTGGTCGCGCAGGCTGCCGAACGCGACCAAGAACCCGGTGTCGGCGATGGCCTTCACCAGCGGGCAAAGCCCTTGCGGCTCGAGAGATCGCGGGGCGCGTTCTTCACGATTCCAGCGAGCCGCATGAAGCGCTTCTTGGACCCGGCGCGCGCCTTCTCGAGCTGCTCGCGCACGACCTGACCCTGCGACACACCCGTCTTGCGCGCCTCATCCTCGAGCCACTGAGCCAGCTCGCTGTCAAGGCGAACGGTAATTGTATGACCCATATGGCAGAAGTGTATTCAGGGGACTGCCCCGGTCAAGAGCACGCCGGCGGATGGGTGAGGGTCACCGTCGAGCCTTTCGGGACCGACAACGGCGGGAACACCGCGTTGGAGCTCGCATTCGAACGTGCAGCTTCCGGCGCTGGACGCATGCGGGCGGGCCCGCGGCTACACGGCCTTCAGCAGCGCGCACGGCAGCGCCTCGAACAGCGCCGCGAGCCGCGCCTCGCCGGAGTGCCGCCCGTCGCTGATGAGCAGCGACTCGAACGTGCCGTCGGGCAGCACCACCGACGTGTCGCCCCAGTGGCTCACCGGCCGGGTCGCGACGGCGACCACGACCCCGCCACCGCGCGCGAACGCGAGCGCGTCGCCCGCATGCGAGCCGGTCAGCTTCAGCGGCTCGTACGAGCGGAACAGGTCCGGGTAGCGGCGCCGCAGCGCCAGCGAACGCCGCAGCACGTGCAGCTTGTTGGCGCCGAGCGTGTCGCTCTCGAGCGGAGGCAGGGTCTTGCCCTCCATCGCCTCGTCGCGCGGCTTCCAGTCGACCGGCCTGCGGTTGTCGGGGTCGACGAGCAGGTGCGACCACAGCTCGGTGCCCTGGTAGATGTCGGGCACTCCGGGGCAGGTGCAGGCGAGCAGCGTCCACGAGAGCGAGATGCCGCGCGCGAGCGGCTCGAGGCCGTTCACGTACCGCGCGACCGAGCGCACGAGCCCCTCGTTCTCGAGCACGCCCTTCGCGAAGGCTCTCACCGCCTTCTCGTAGGCCTCGTCGACGCGCGTCCACCGCGTGTAGAGCTTCGCCTCGCGCACCGATTTGATCAGCGTGGCTTCGAAGCGCTCGAGGTCGAGCGGCCACGCGCCGATGAGCGTCTGCAGCGCGAGCAGCTTCGTGCGCCGGTCCAGGCTGAACCCCCCTGCCGGCGGCGAGACCGGGTCTCCGCCCTCTGTGCGGCTGCTCGCCGCACCGCTCGCCGCCGGCAGACTGCCCGTCGAGCCGAGGAAGTCGCGCGCGAGCGCCTCGTAGCTCTCGGGCGCCCACGACATCGCGACGAGCCGCGCGCGCGCGTCGGCGCTGCGCTTGCTGTCGTGCGTGGTCAGCGTGAGCAGCCGGCGCGGCCACAGCGACTGCGCGCGCTCCTGCCGCTCGTGGAACTGCCGCGCCGGCAGCGAGAAGCGCTCGGGCGAGCCGCCCACCTCGTTCAGCGCGAGCAGCCGCACGTCGCGGTACAGCGCCGTGTCTTCGACGCCCTTCGCCATCGCGGGGGCGGTCAGCTGCTGCACGCGCGTGACGAACTGCTGCTCGAGCGGGCCGTCGCGCTTTCCGGTCATCAGGTCGCGCAGGAAGTCGAACAGCGCCACGTCGAGCGAGGGCTCGCGCTGCTTCGCGGCCGCGAGCGCGCGGTCGATGAGCGCGGCGTCGGCGGCGTCGACCTTCTGGCCGGGCTCGACGTACGAGCGATACGCGGGGAACGAGGCGACGAACGCGCGCAGCGCGGTGCGCAGCTCGTGCCGCGTGAAGTCGCGCGTGTCGGCGTGCCGGTTGCGCAGCTCGCACAGCCCCCAGGTGAGGCGGTTGATGTCGCTGCCGAGGAGCTCCTCGAGCACCTGGCTGCGCGCCTCGATCGCGAGCTCGTCGAACGGGCGCGACTCGAGGCCGAGCTCCGACTGCACGGACGAGAGCACGCGCTCGCTCTCGGGCGGGACGAACAGCGCGGTGACGTCGTTCGCGAACTCGTAGCCGGTGGTGCCGTCGACGGGCCAGTCGCGCAGCTCTTCGTCGGGCGCCAGAATCTTCTCGACGTGCACGGTGGCGCGCGGGCCGGCGAGGCGCCGCAGCCGCTCGAGGTACTTGCGCGGGTTCGCGAGGCCGTCGATGTGGTCGACGCGCAGGCCGTCGACGAAGCCGGCGCCGACGAGCTCGCCGATGAGCGCGTGCGTGGCCTCGAAGATGCGAATGTCCTCGGTGCGGAGGCCGACGAGCGAGCTGATGTCGAAGAAGCGGCGGTAGTCGAGGTCGAGCTCGGCGCGCCGCCAGTACGCGAGCCGGTAGCACTGCTCGTCGAGCAGGGCGTCGAGCCTGGCGGGGTCGTCGTTGAGCTGCTCGAGGCCCGAGTCGAGGGCGGCGGCGCACATGGGGCTCTTCTCGAGCAGCTCCTCGAGGAGGTCGCCGATGACGCCGTGGTGCTCGAGCTGCTCGTAGGCGTCGGCGAAGAACAGCACGCGCTGGTTGTTGCAGGCCGAGGCGGCGTTGCGCACCAGCGCGCCGACGGACTTCGGCGTGAGCGGGAAGCGCATGCCCTGGTACTCGACGAAGAAGAGGCCTCCGGCGCGGCGGACCTTCACCTCGCGGCGCTCGAGCACGCGGTGGCGGCGGTCGGCGAGCACGGGCAGCAGCACCTTGTCCTTCAGCCCGGGCTCGGGTGCGTCCCAGTCGACGTCGAACGCGTGCGCCCAGCGGCCGGTCGGGCCGTACTCGAGCACGTCCCACCACCAGCGGTTGCGCGGGTCGGCGATCGACATGTGGTTCGGCACGATGTCGACGATGAGGCCGATGCCGTGCTTGTGCGCGGACTCGGCGAGCTGCTCGAAGCCGGCGCGCCCGCCGAGCTCGTCACTCAGGCTCGTCGGGTCGATGAGGTCGTAGCCGTGCGTGGAGCCGCGCGCGGCCTGCAAGACGGGGGAGAGGTAGAGGTGGCTCACGCCGAGCTTCTGGAGGTACGGCAGGCGCTCCATCGCGTGCGCGAACGTGAAGCCCTTGTGGAGCTGCAGCCGGTAGGTGCCGATGAGGGGACGGGACGACGAATCAACGCTCATGTCTCAAGACCACCATCGAACGGGCCTCGAGCTTGATGCGCGCGCGGGGCTGCACCTCGTGCTTCTGGAGACCCTTGGGGAAAGCCGTGTCGAGCTCGACGATGCCGGGCTTGTCGTGCGCGACCACGAACTCGAGCGGCTCGTGGTGCGCGTTGAAGAGGAGCGTGAAGTCGTCGTCGACGATGCGCTCGCCGCGGCTGCCCGTGCTCGCGATGGCGTTGCCGTTCAAGTAGACCTGAAACGACTTCGCGAAGCCGGTGTGCCAGTCCTGCTCGCTCATCTCGGCGCCCGAGGGCTTGAGCCACTTGATGTCGGCCTTCTCGCCCCAGATGGGCCGGCCCTCGAAGAAGCGGCGGCGGCGGAAGGTGGGGTGCTTCCGGCGCAGGGCCAGCACGTGCTGCGTGAACGCGAGGAGGCTCTGGTCGGCCTTGGCCCAGTCGAGCCACGAGAGCTCGTTGTCCTGGCAGTAGGCGTTGTTGTTGCCCTTCTGCGTGCGGCCGAGCTCGTCGCCGGCGACCAGCATCGGCACGCCCTGCGAGAGCAGCAGCGTGGCGAGGAAGTTGCGCTGCTGGCGGGCGCGCAGCTCGTTCACCCTGGGGTCGTCGGTCGGACCCTCGACGCCACAGTTCCACGAGCGGTTGTTGCTCTCGCCGTCGCGGTTGCCCTCGTCGTTCGCCTCGTTGTGCTTGTCGTTGTACGAGACGAGGTCCTTCAGGGTGAAGCCGTCGTGCGCGGTGACGAGGTTGATGCTGGCGTACGGCCGGCGGCCGGTGGACTGGTAGAGGTCCGAGCTGCCGGTGAGGCGCGACGCGAACTGCGGCATCGCGGTGTCGGTGCCGCGCCAGTAGTCGCGCACGGCGTCGCGGAACTGGCCGTTCCACTCCGTCCACTGCGGGGGGAAGTTACCGACCTGGTAGCCGCCGGGGCCGACGTCCCACGGCTCGGCGATGAGCTTGCAGTCGCGGCACACGGGGTCTTGGTGGATGAGGTCGAAGAACGCGGCGAGGCGGTCGACCTGGTGCAGCTCGCGCGCGAGCACCGGAGCGAGATCGAAGCGGAACCCGTCGACCCGCATCTCGGTCGCCCAGTAGCGCAGCGAGTCCATGATCAGCTGCAGCACGTGCGCGTTGCGCACGTTGAACGAGTTCCCGGTGCCCGTGTAGTCCGTGTAGTAGCGGGCGTCGGGCTGCAGCCGGTAGTACGACGCGTTGTCGATGCCCTTGAAGCTCAAGCAGGGCCCGAGGTGGTTGCCCTCGGCGCTGTGGTTGTAGACGACGTCGAGAATCACCTCGATGCCGGCGGCGTGCATCTCCCGCACCATCATCTTGAACTCCTGCACCTGCTGGCCGGCGCAGCCGGACGCGCTGTAGCCGCAGTGCGGGGCGAAGAAGCCGATGGTGTTGTAGCCCCAGTAGTTCGACAGCTGCTTCTTCTGCAGGTGGTCGTCGTTGACGAACTGGTGCACGGGCATCAGCTCGACGGCGGTGATGCCGAGGTTCTCGAGGTAGCGGATGGCGGCGGGGTGGCCGAGGCCGGCGTAGGTGCCGCGCAGGTTCTCGGGGACCTCCTGCATGAGGCGCGTGAAGCCCTTCACGTGCGTCTCGTAGATGATGGTGTCGTGCCACGCGGTGTGCGGGCGGCGGTCGTTGTGCCAGTCGAAGTACGGGTTGATGACGACCGACTTCGGCACGAACGGAGCGCTGTCCTTCTCGTTGAGCGCGTTCTCGTCCGAGAACTTGTGATCGAAGACGGCCTCGTCCCACTTCACGTCGCCGTCGATGGCGCGCGCGTACGGGTCGATGAGCAGCTTCGACGGGTGCGAGCGGTGGCCCTCTTCGGGCTTCCACGGGCCGTGAACGCGGAAGCCGTAGCGCTGGCCGGGGCCCACGCGCGGCAGGTAGCCGTGCCAGCAGAAGGCCGTCGACTCGGGGAGCGGAAGTCGCGTCTCGTGCCCGTCGGCGTCGAACAGGCACAGCTCGACCTGCGTCGCGACCTCGGAGTAGACGGCGAAGTTGGTGCCGGCGCCGTCATACGTGGCACCGAGCGGGTAGGGGCGGCCTGGCCAGACCTCGTAAGAGCGCATCGCGCGAGGCGCTGCACGCGCGGGGCCAGCGGTGGCTCACTCCGACGCCCTGCGGCGCGATCGTGGCGTTTCGCGACGCGCCCATGCAGCCGCGCCACGCGTCACCGTCTGGTGATCTTCGCCTCGACCTCGGCGAGACGCGCCCGCGCGATGGCGCTGATCAGGTGCACCGGCAGCCGCTGGTCGTAGCCGAAGCGCACCGTGCCCTTCTTGCTCAGGCCGAACGGCTTCAGCTCCTTCGCGAGCGCCTTCTCGATGGCGCGGCTCATCGGGTACATCGAGAGGTGGTCTTTCCACCCGGCCCAGTACACGACGACGCGGCCGTGCTGCTTCAGCGCGGGGATGCCGTAGCTGATGACCTCTTCCGCCTTTGGCAGCGTGCGGCGCAAGACGGTGCGCACGCGCTTCAGCAATCGGCGCGCGGTGGGCGGCTGCTTCGCGAGGTAGTCGTCGATGGTCGGCGGCATCGTCAGCGACCGTAGCCGTCGGGGTTCTGCTTCTGCCACCGCCACGCGTCGGCGCACATCGCGTCGAGGCCGAGCTCGGCCTTCCACCCGAGCAGGGCCTGGGCGCGCGAGGGGTCGGCCCAGGTCTCGGCGATGTCACCCGCCCGCCGCCCCACCACCTGGTACGGCACCTTCCTGCCGGCGGCGCGCCCGAGCGCCTCGACGAGCTCGAGCACCGAGACGCCGCGGCCGGTGCCGAGGTTCAGGGCGACGCAGCCGCCGAGCGCGTCGAGCTTCGCGAGCGCCGCGACGTGGCCCTTCGCGAGATCGACGACGTGAATGTAGTCGCGCACGCCGGTGCCGTCTTTCGTCGGCCAGTCGTCGCCGAACACGTTGAGGTGCGGGCGGCGGCCGATCGCGACCTGCAGCGCGTACGGCATCACGTTGTTCGGAGTGCCGCGCGGATCTTCACCGAGCGCTCCGCTCGGGTGCGCGCCCACCGGGTTGAAGTAGCGCAGCAGCGCGATGCGCCACGCGGGGTCCGACCGGTGCAGCTCGCGGCACATGTCCTCGATGACGAGCTTCGTGCGGCCGTACGGGTTCGCCGGCGGCGACAGCGGCGTGTCTTCGGTCACCGGCACCTTCGCGGGCGCGCCGTAGACCGTGCACGACGACGAGAACACGAGGCGCTTCACGCCCGCCTTGCGCATGCACTCGAGCAGGTTCACCGTGCCGCTGACGTTGTTCTCGTAGTACTCGAGCGGCTTCTCGACGGACTCGCCGACGGCCTTGAGCCCCGCGAAGTGCAGCACCGCCTCGAACCGCCCTGAAGCGAAGACGCGCTCGAGCGCCGCGCGGTCGCGCAGGTCGGCCTTCATGAAGCGCGGCTTCTGGCCGGTGAGCTGCTCGACGCGCGCGAGCGATTCTTGCGAGGCGTTCGAGAGGTTGTCGACGGCGAGCACGCCGTGGCCGGCTTGCAGGAGCTCGAGGCAGGTGTGGCTGCCGATGTAGCCCGCGCCGCCGGTGACGAGGATCATGCGCGGGGTTTAGCACTTGGCGGGCTCACGCCGCGCGGCGCAGCGGCACCTTCGCACCGCGCGCCTGCGCGAACCTCGCCAGCGCGCTCGACAGGCTCGGCAACAGGTCGCCGTTCCGGCTCGCGAGCACGCTCGACCGCGGCCGCAGCGCCAGGTGCAGCCGCGCGCTCGAGACGCCCAGCACCTGCTTCGCGTCGTGGCCCGCGCGTGAGGCGAGCTCGCGCGCGAGCTCCTCGCAGGTGAGGTGCCCGCGGTTCGTCAGGTGCCACACGCCGCGCGCGCGATCGAACAAGAGGTCGAGCACCGCGTGCGCGAGGTCGGGCACGTACGATGGCGACACCACGTGGTCGCTCGCCGCCTCGAACGGCTGCCCGCGCTCCAGCGCCGAGAGCACGCGGGCGGCGAAGTCGCGCTCGCCCGGGCCGCCGAACAGCGCTCCGGCACGCACCACCAGCGCCTTCGGGTGCTCGCGCAGCACGTGCCGCTCGCCGGCCGACTTCGCGCGCCCGTACACCGAGAGCGGGTTCGTACGGTCGCCCTCCACGTACGCGCGGCCGCCGCGGCCGTCGAACACGAGGTCGGTCGAGAACGTCACGTACGGCAGGCGCGACCGCGCGCAGTGCATCGCGAGCAGCGCCGGCGCCACGGCGTTCTCGCGGTGGCACAGCGCCGGTAGCCCCTCGGCGGCGTCGAGCCGCGTGAAGCCGGCGGCGTTCACCACCGCCCACGGCTCGTACCGCTCGAGCGCGCGGGCGATGCTCTCGACGTCGCCGGGGTCGAGCTCGGCGCGCGTGGTGGCCACCCACGAGAGGCAGCGCTCCTGGCAGGCCTCGCCGAGCGCGGTCGCCAGCGAGCCCGGAGCGCCGGTGATGAGCAGCGGCCTCGAGCTGCGGCGCCGGCCCGTCACCCGCACCGGCAACAGCCGCGAGTCTTCGCGCGACAGCGTGCCCACCGCGGGGAAGGTGAGCCGCGACTCGCGCTGCCACCAGCCGGGCGACTCGAGCGCGGGGTGGCGCGACGGTGCGGCGCCTTCGATGCGGGCGCGGAGCTCGTACGCGAGCGCCGTCTGCCGTGGCAGCTCGCCGCGGACGTCGAACGCGCCGCGCTCGCCGAACAGCGGCCCGATGCTCAACGCGCGGACGTCGATGCTCTCGGCCTGCGCCTGCGCGGCGGCGCGAAACGCCTCGTCGAGCCAGCGCAGCTGCTCTTCGCGCGCGGCGTGCGTGCACGCGCCGGTCAGCGCGAGCGGCAGCTCGTAGCGGTGCCACGTGAGGCGCAGCGCTCCGAGGTGACCGGCGAGCCCGTCGCCCGCGGCGCGCACCGCCTCGACGTCGGCGACGTCGCCGCTGCGCGCGCTCAAGGGGTATCGGTCGACGCGCTCGTCGAGCAGGCGCTCGCGCTCGAGCGCGTAGTCGATCGCCAGCACGTCGGGCACGCAGGGCCGCTCGAGAAAGAAGCGCAGCGCCTCGCGCTCGATCGACTCGCGCACCAGCGCAGCCTGCAGCGCGGCGTTCCGCTCGAAGCGGCCGGTGAGCACGTCGAGCGAGAGCCACCGCAGCTCGTCGTCGAGCTCCGCCTGCCAGCGCAGCGCCGGGGTCGCGTGCGTGGCCCGGAACTCCTCGGTCTGCACGAGCCGCGCGGCGGCGTTCACGTCGCGCACCGCGTGCATCGCGAGCACGGTGCCCTCGAGCAGCGCGCACAGCGCCTTCAGGCGCGACCGCTCGCCCGCCTGCTGCAGCGCGAGCGACAGCGGGGCGTGCACCGGCGTCCAGAGCGTCACCCACGGGTACCGCTCGGCCGCGGCTGCCGCGAACTCGGCGAGCCCCTCGGCGAACGAGGCGTCGAGCGGCGGCACCGCGCCGGGCTGCACGAGCGTCAGCACCGGCTTGATGCCGAGCGCGCGCATGCGGTCGAGCCGCTCGTCGGCCCACCGCCAGTCGGGGCAGAACAGGCCGTCGGGCGCCACGCGCCGCCAGAGCAGCGGCATGCGCAGCGTGCGGATGCCGAGCGACGCGATGAGGTCGAGCTCACCGGCGCGCTCGAGCGACGCCTCGCCCCAGACCTCGGCTTCACGGGCGCGCTCGTCTGGAGCACCGAGCAGCCGCGCTTCGTGAGATTCGGACCCGGTGCCGAGCACCGTCGCGCGCGCAGACGTCAAGCCGCCGCCCGGGCGAGACGCCTCGCGCGCGCCTCGCTCATCGCGGTCGTCATGCGCTGCCACGTGGTGTCCCACGACATCGCGGCGAGGAACGCGTCGGTGCGGTGCAGCCGCGACACCGGGTCTTCGAGCAGCGAGGCCTTCACCGCCATCACGAAGCCCTCGGCGTCGGCCGCCGTCCGAACGAGGTGCAGCTCGCCGTACGGGTTCACGACGTCGGGCAGCGGCGTCGACACCACCGGCTTTCCCGCGGCGAGCAGCTCGGCCGCCTTCGCGGGGTTCACGAGCTGCGCGGTGCGGGGGCCGACCTTGTACGGCAGGATGCCGACGTCCCAGCCGGCGAGGTACTGCGGCAGCTCCGAGTAGCTCTTCTCGTGCAGCCAGTGGATGTTCGGCCGCCGCGGCAGCTCGACGGCCTCCCAGGCGGCGACGGGGCCGAGCAGCACGATGTGCCAGTCGGGCTGCAGCTCGGCGATGCGGTCGAGCAGACCGAAGTCGAGGCGGGCGTCGACGCCGCCCCAGCAGCCGAGCCGCGGGTGGGGAAGGCCGGCCTGGTCTTCCGGGTCGGGCACGCGCTGGCGCGCCCGGCCGAAGTGCTTCACGTCGGCGCTGCTCGGAAACGCGTGCACGTCGCGGAGCTGTGCGCGCAGCTTCTGGTACACGCTGTGCCGGCTCGTGAAGACGAGGTCGGCCCGGTCGAGCAGCTCGCGCGGGAGCGAAGCGTCGGTCGCGTCGCACACCACGAGCTGCGGCATGAGGTGCTTCGTCCACGGCAGCGCCGCGGCCGAGCCGTACCAGAGCTCGTACCGGCGGATGTCGGAGGTCAGGAGCAGCGCGTCCATCATCCGCCGCAGGTGCCCGCTCAGGTCGAGCGTCGAGCAGCCGTGCGGCAGTTTCGGTACCACCCGCACCACGAATTGATCCGTCTGGGTGACCTCGAGCTCCGCCGAGCCATGGTGGAACTCGGGCTCTTCGACGAAGAAGACGCGCCGGTCTGTCGCCGCGCGCGACATCAAGTGACTGGAACGCTGGAAGACGGGGTCCCAGCGGGAGGGCGACAGGCAGATCAAATCTGCTTCGCGGGGCATGACCATGCACCCGAGAGATTCCAAACCTGTGCCATGCGCTACCCCTGTGCGGCTGTTACGCACCTCCACATGCTGAGCCGCATGCAGGAGCTCGGAGCCGTTCCGCTCGGTGACGGCCGCGTCCGCTTCACGGTCTGGGCGCCCAAGCGGAAGCGCGTCGACGTCGTCGTCGAAGGCCGCGAGCACCCGCTCGAGCCCAGGCCCGGCGGCTGGTTCTCGGGCGTCGCGCGCGCCGAGGCCGGCCAGCGCTACAAGTACAGGCTCGACGGCGGCGACGCGTTTCCCGACCCGTGCTCGCGCTACCAGCCCGAAGGGCCGCACGGCCCGTCTGAAATCGTCGACCCCACGCAGTACCGCTGGGAAGACGGCGACTGGAAGGGCGTCGGCCGCTCCGGCCACGTCATCTACGAGCTGCACGTCGGCGCCTTCACGAAAGAGGGCACGTTCGCCGCGCTCACCGAGCAGCTGCCCTACCTGAAGGAGCTCGGCGTCACGCTGCTCGAGCTGATGCCGCTCCACGAGTGCCCCGGCGCGTTCAACTGGGGCTACGACGGCGTCGACCTCTTCGCGCCGAACCGCAACTACGGCACGCCCGATGACCTGCGGCGCCTCGTCGACCGCGCGCACCAGCTCGGCCTCGGGGTCATCCTCGACGTCGTCTACAACCACTTCGGCCCCGACGGGAACTACCTGGGCCAGTTCGCCGAGTACAACACCCACCGCTACCCCGACGAGTGGGGCGCGGCGCTCGACTTCGACGGCCCCGGCTCGAAGCCGGTGCGCGACTTCGTCGTGGCGAACGCGTGCGCGTGGGTGAGCGAGTACCACCTCGACGGCCTGCGCCTCGACGCCACGCAGAACCTCTTCGACGCCTCCGAGGAGCACATCGTGAAGTCGCTGAGCACCGCCGTGCGCGAGGCCGCCGGCGGCCGCGGCCTCTTCCTCACCGGCGAGAGCGAGCGGCAGGACGAGAAGCTGCTGCGCGACGGGCTCGACGCCATCTGGGTCGACGACTTCCACCACGTCGGCCGCGTCATCGCGTCGGGCGGCGCCGAGAGCTACATGCAGGACTACGAGGGCAGCGTGCGCGAGCTCGTCGCATGCGTGCTCCGCAACGGCATCTACCAGGGCCAGTACTACGCCTGGCAGAAGATGCCGCGCGGCACTCCGCTCAGGCACGTGCCGCACGAGCAGCTCGTCTTCGCGCTGCAGAACCACGATCAGATCGCGAACAGCCTCGACGGCCTGCGCCTCCACCGGCTCTGCGGCGAGAACACCGCGCGCGCCCTCACCACGTTCTTCCTGCTCGCCCCGCAGACGCCGCTCTTGTTCATGGGCCAGGAGTACTTCGCGCCCCAGCCGTTCCTCTTCTTCGTCGACCACGGCGTCGAGCTCTCGAAGGCCGTGGCATCAGGCCGCCGCGAGTTTCTCTCGCAGCTCTCCAGCGCCCGCAGCGCCATCTACGAAGAGGGCAAGCAGCCGCTGCTCGGCCGCCCCGCGTTCGACGCCTCGCGCCTCGACCTCGCGCAGGCGAAGGACAACCCCGCCTTTCGCTTTCACCAGGAGCTGCTCGCGCTGCGCAAGCGCATCGTGAAACCCGGCGACGCGCTCGACGCCGCCGTGCTCGGAGCCGCCTCGTGCTGCCTGCGCTGGCCCGAGCACCTCGCCGTGCTCGACTTCGGCCACGACCGGCAGGTGCAGATTCCGTCCGAGCCGCTGCTCGCTCCGCCGCCGGGCAAGAAGTGGAAGCTCGTGTTCTCGTCGGAGCTCAACCGCTTCGGCGGCCGCGGCGCGTTCGCGAGCGACGGCACCGGGCCGTGGCGCGTGCAGGGCCGCGCGTGCACCGTGCTGGAGGCGGTGCCGAGGTGACGCCGCTCCCCCTCATCGAGTGGTCGAGGCCCAAGGCGGGAGCTCGAGAAGAGGCGCTGCACCACGAGTGGCTCGTCACGAACGGCCTCGGTGGCTACGCGTCGGGCACCGTCGCCCTCTGCAACACGCGCAAGTACCACGGCCTGTTCGTGCCCTCGCTCCCCGGCTTCGGCCGCACCGTGATGCTCGCGCGCCTCGACGACCGCATCGTGGCCGGAGGCCGCGAGCTCGAGCTGTGCGGCTCGGAGCACCCCGGAGGCGAGCTGCACCTGCCGGTGCTCGACTGGCTCGACGGCTTCACCCTGCGCGGCCTCGTGCCCGAGTGGAGGCTGAGCGCCGGCGGCGTCGAGCTCCTCAAGCGCATCGTGTTCGTGCACAACGAGAGCACCGTGTACGTCGTGTACACGCACGTTCGCGGGCCGAAGGTGAAGCTGAAGCTGCGGCCGTACCCGTGCTTCAGGCCGCACGACCTCGCGCCGCACGACGACCTGCTGCACCACGCCGTGCAGCTGGAGGAGAACGGCGTCAGCATCGCCCTGAACGAGAAGGCGCCGCCGCTCAAGCTCAAGCTCGTGAGCCGGTGTGACGAGCCGTTCGTGGCGTTGACCGAGCGCACGGGCAAGCTGCTCTACCGCGTCGAGGTCGAGCGCGGCCTGCCGGCCACCGAGGTGCTGTCGAGCCCCGGCAGGTTCGAGTGCGACGTCGAGCCGGGCGAGTCGGTCGCGCTGTGCGTCACGCTGCACGGCTGGGACACGCTCTCGCGCCGGCCCGAAGACGTCGTCGCCTGGGAGCTCGAGCGCGAGCAGAGGCTGCTCGAGCGGGCGCGGCGCTCGGGCTGTGACGAAACCGCGCTGCGGCTCGCGCTGGCGGCCGACCAGTTCATCATCGCTCCGAAGCACCGGCCGCCCGACAACACGTGGTCGCACGCGACGGGGCAGGACCTGCGCAGCATCATCGCCGGCTACCCGTGGTTCACCGACTGGGGCCGCGACACCATGATCTCGTTCGAGGGCCTCACGCTGTGCACCGGGCGCACGCGCGAGGCGGCGGCCATCTTGCGCACCTTCCAGCACCACGTGCGCGACGGCCTCGTGCCCAACTACTTCCCCGAGGGCGAGCAGCAGGGCGTCTACCACACGGCCGACGCCACGCTCTGGTTCTTCCACGCCGTCGAGCAGTACCTGAAGCACACCGGCGACCTCTCGATGCTGAGAGACCTGTGGCCGACGCTCGCCGACATCGTCAGCAGGCACCTCGAGGGCACCCGCTTCGGCATCGGCGTCGATGGCGACGGCCTGCTCGATCAGGGCCAGGGCGGCTACCAGCTGACGTGGATGGACGCGAAGGTCGACGACTGGGTCGTGACCCCGCGGCGCGGCAAGGCCGTGGAGCTCAGCGCGCTGTGGTTCAACGCGCTCGCGCTCATGGAGCAGTGGTCGGCCGTCACCGGCGCCGACGGCTCGTACTTCGCGGGTCACGCCGCGCGCACGCAGGCGTCGTTCAACGCCCGCTTCTGGAACGAGGCGGCCGGCTGCCTGTTCGACGTCGTCGACGGCGAGGGTGGAGACGACGCCAGCATTCGCCCGAACCAGGTGTTCGCGATCTCGCTGACGCACCCGGTGCTCGACCGCTCGCGCTGGCAGCAGGTGCTGAGCGTCGTGCGCCGCGAGCTCTTGACGCCGTTCGGCCTGCGCACGCTCTCGCCGAAGGCGCCCGACTTCAAGCCGACGTACTTCGGCGACCTCCGCTCGCGCGACGCGGCGTACCACCAGGGCACGGTGTGGCCGTGGCTGCTCGGGCACTACGTCGACGCGCTGCTCAAGACCTCGAGCGACGCCGGCGAGGCGATGCAGGTGCTGACGGGCCTCGTCGAGCACGTGGGCCACGCGGGCATGGGCAGCATCAGCGAGATCTTCGACGCCGTGCCGCCGTACCTGCCGCGCGGCTGCAGCGCCCAGGCGTGGAGCGTGGCCGAGGCCCTGCGCATCTGGCTGAAGGTCGCTGCGCTGCACGGCGGGCGCGAGCCGATGATGCGCAGCGCCTGAGCCGGGTCACCGTTAGTCGATTCTCCATGAAGCCCAGGAAGAAGATTCAGAAGAAGAAGAAGGAGCAGGCCCAGCACGAGCAGGACAAGCTCGACCAGGCCCTCGAAGAGAGCTTCCCGGCGAGCGACCCGGTGCAGCTCACGGAGCCTCCGCCCAGCAAGCAGCCCGATCGCGTGAGGCCCCCGCGCAACGAGCCCCCGGCGGTCGAGGGTCCGTAATATCGTCGCGGCGTGCGCGCCCGCGTCCTTGCGCTCTTTCTCGCCGCGTCGTCCTGCCGTGACGTGACGCTGCCGCCGCCTCCGGGTGAGCCCGGCCCGGGGTCCGTGCAGGCGCTGGTCGTCTACGCGAAGCCCGGCCGCGCGGAGCTCGTGCCGGCCGTGAACGCGCGCGCGCGGCTGATGAGCTCGTCGCTCGAGGTGGTGGCCGACAACGCCGAGGGGCGCATCGTGCTCGGCGGCGTGCTGCGAGCCGACGAGTCGGTGCTGTTCACGTTCGACTCCGACGGCGACGGCAGGGTCGACCACCAGCGGCTCTTCGACCTGAGCACGACCGGTGCGGGCCCGGGCCGCGACGTCTTTCTCGGCATCGTCGCGCTCGGCCGCAACGCGACGCTGGTGGGGCGCGCGCTGCGCGGCGACCGCGGCGACTCAGGCCACGCCGGCATCACCATGTTCGTGCCCGAGGGCCCGTTCGTCGGGCTGACCGGCGACAACGGCGCGTACGTGCTGTCGGGGCTGCCCGAGGGTCAGCTCGTGCTGGCGGCGTTCGCAGACCAGTACGCTCCGACGGCACAGGTGGTGACGCTGCGCGGCGGCGAAGAGCTGCGGCTGGCCGACATCGTGCTGAGGCCGATGCCGGGCAACCCGACGGGCGAGCTGGCGGGCTCGGTGCTGCTGCCGAGCGGAGCGCCTGCGGGCGGCGTCGCGGTGACGGTGACGCGTGATGCCCTCTCGCAGAACCTGACCAGCGACGTCGACGGGCAGTTCACGTTCGCGTCGCTCGCGCTCGGCCCGTGGGACGTGCGCTTCGAGCTCGCCGGCCACCGCACGCACGTCGTGCGCAACGTGCTCGTCGCCGAGGGTCGCAACACGCTCGCGCCGGTGACCCTCGTCGAGGGCTCGGGAGGCGCCGGAGGTGGAGCAGGTGGCGGTGGTGGAGCAGGCGGCGCCGCGAACGCTGGTGGCGCAACCGCCGGTGGAGGGACGGCAGGCGGGAGCACCGCTGGCGGCGCGGCGACCGCCGGTGGCGCGACGGCGGGCGGAGGTGCTGCGGGCGGAGGTGCTGCGGGCGGAGGTGCTGCAGGTGGCGGCTCGGGCAACCTCGTGCGCGTCGACTTCGCCGCCGAGCTGCCCAACAACACGCAGGGCCGCATCGAGTACCCCGACGGTGGGCCCGTCTGCGCGCTGCCGTGCTCGATGGACCTGCCCATCGGCACGCGCCTCGAGGTGCGCGGCAAGCCGCAGCACAAGTGGACGACGCTGGTCGACTGGTCGGTGCCGTGCAACGGCGCACCGCACGGAGCGTGCCTGCTCGACATCCAGGCGCCGCTCGACGTGCGCGCGCGGTTCGACATGCCGAACCTGATGTTCGTGAGCGAGGACCAGCGAATCCCGGGTGACGTCGCGAGCGAGGGCGAGCCGCGCGACGTGCTCTCGGCGTGGTGCACGGCGCAGGCGTGGGACGCCGGCCTGCCGCAAGACCCGTACTACGCGTTCATCGGCTACCGGCGCCTCGACGGCGGAGCCGACTACTCCATCTACAACGAGCTCGTCGGCTACCGCGGGTGGATCCGCCCCGACGGCCGGCCCGTGTTCGACACGCTCGCGCAGCCCGACGAGCCGCTGTACCTGCCCTCGCTCACGCAGCGCGAGCAGCTCGTGCCGAGCTCCATCACGCAAGCCGTCACTGGCCTCGTCAACGGGACGGCGGTGGGCGCCTCCGGCACGAGCTGCGCGGCGTTCTCGAGCCGGACGAACAGCGTCATCGCCGGCAACCCGCGGCACGGCGGCAGCCGCTGGGCGCACTACGGCGCAGGCAACTCGAACGTCTGTGGCGTGGTCGAGCGGTTCTACTGCGTGGGCAAGGCGCGCAACGTGCCCGTCCGAGTCGATCGCACGCAGCCCCTGCGGCGGCTCTTCGTCACGCCGCTCGCGTACCAGGTCACCGACGGCGGCCTCGATCACCTCGACGCGCGCTGCCGCAGCGACGCGGCGGCGATGGGCCTCGACGGCGGCTTCCTCGCGCTGGCGGCGGCCCGCGGCCTGAGCGCGGCTTCGCGCTTCGACCTGACGAAGGCGCCCTGGGGCCGCCCCGACGGTGTCATCTCGATTCTGAGCGACGACCTCGACAACATGACCGGCCTCGCGCTCGCGCCGCTCGAGAACTCACCGGGCAGCTCGAACCAGAACCACTTCTGGTCGAACCCCGGCGGGCCGGGGAAGACGGGCGAGCAGCCGTGCGGCGACTGGATGGATCGCAACTCGGTGGACGGCTTCCAGGGCGCACCCTACGCGACCGCCGGCGATTGGTTCGCCAACGGCACCGCGGGCTGCCAGAACGGGGTGCTGAGGCTCCTCTGCCTCGAGCAATGACGGCCGTTACATGAACGGTACGAATGAAACGCCGAGTCTCGTCGCAGCGCCGCGGCGCGAAGAAGTCGCGGCCCGCACAGCGGAGCCGCCGCGTGGCTGACGCCGGCGACAAGCTCGCCGAGTACCGGCGCAAGCGCGACTTCGGCGTCACGCCCGAGCCCGCGGGCGGCAAGCCCAGCGAGACCGGCTACTCGTTCGTGGTCCAGAAGCACGCGGCGAGCCGGCTGCACTACGACTTCCGGCTCGAGCTCGACGGCGTGCTCTTGAGCTGGGCGGTGCCGAAGGGCGTCAGCATGCGCGCGAACGAGAAGCGCTTCGGAGCGCGCACCGAAGACCACCCGCTCGACTACGGAGACTTCGAGGGCATCATCCCCAAGGGCGAGTACGGCGGCGGCACGGTGCTGCTGTGGGACAAGGGCACGTGGACTCCCGACCCGAAGGAGGGCGACCCGCGCGAGAGCTTGAAGCGGGGCAAGCTCGTGTTCGACCTGCACGGCCAGAAGCTCAAGGGCAAGTTCCACATGGTGCGCATGAAGCCCGAGGGGAAGAGCGAGCCGTGGCTCATCTTCAAGGGCCGCGACGCCGACGCGCGCGACGAAGACGTGACGCTGCTCGACAAGAGCGTGGCGACCGGCCGCACGCTGGAGGAGATCGCGGCGTCGCCCGACCGCATCTGGCACAGCAACCGTGCGGGGCCCTCCATCGCCGAGCTCGTGAAGCAGATCCCCACGAAGGTGAAGCTCACGAACCTCGACAAGGTCTTCTACCCGGAGAACGGCCTCACCAAGGCCGCGGTCATCGCGTACTACGCGACGATGGCCGACCGGCTGCTGGTGCACGTCGCGGGGCGGCCGATGGCGCTCCTGCGTTGCCCCGACGGGCGAACGAAGTGCTTCTTCCAGAAGCACGGCTCGACGCCGCTGCCCGAGCAGGTGCACAAGGGCGGCGACTGGCTGAGCGTCGACGACTCCGAGGGCATCATCGCGCTCGCGCAGTCGGGCGTGCTGGAGCTGCACACGTGGGGCTGTCACTCGAAGACGATCGAGAAGCCGGATCAGCTCGTCATCGACTTCGACCCCGACACCGCGCTGCCGTTCGAGAAGGTGACGGAAGCCGCGCTCGAGCTGCGGGAGCGGTTGAAGGGCATGAAGCTGGAGTCGTTCGTGAAGACGACCGGCGGCAAGGGGCTGCACGTGGTGGTGCCGTGCGCTCCGAAGCAGGGGTGGGAGCCGTTCAAGGCGTTCGCGCGCGAGCTCGCCGAGGCGCTGGAGCGCGACGCGCCCGACCGCTACACGACGAACGTGCGCAAGGCGGCGCGCGGGGGGAAGATCTTCGTCGACTACCTGCGCAACGGCCGCGGGGCCACCGCGGTCGCCGCCTGGTCGCCGCGCGCGCGCGAGGGCGCGACGGTCTCGTGCCCGGTCACGTGGGAGGAGCTGCCGAAGGTGAAGCCGGCCGAGCTGACGATGCTCACGGTGCCGGCGCGCGCGGGCGACCCGTGGGCAGGCTGGGCGGCGGCGCAGAAGCAGGTGCTGCCGAAGAAGGTGAAGTAGCTCAGCGTGGCCGCGAGAGCTTCGCGAGGTTGAGCAGCAGCGTCATGGGCTCGACCGGCGACGGCACGAAGCCGTGGTGCAGGTAGAACTGACGCGCGGCCTCGCTGATGGCGTGACACAGCAGAGCGCGGATGCCGAGCTCCTTGGACAGCCGCAGCGAGCGCTGAACGGCGTCCTTGAGCAGGCCGGCGCCGATTCCCCGTCCCGCCCAGTCGACGTGAACCGCCAACCGTCCGAGAACCACGATGGGAATCGGATCCGGCATGTTCCGCTTGAGCCCGCCGGGCGCCACCGCATGCACGACGGCTCCGGCAGCCAGCGCGTAGTAGCCGACGACCTGGTCGCCGTCGCACACGACGAAGCAGCGTGATGCTCCGTCCTGTTGGTTCCGCCGTGCGCGCTGCTTGAGCCAGATCTCCAGCTCGGGCTCGGCGCATCGGAAGCCGTCGATGACGTGCTCGTCGTCGAGCGCGACAGGCTCGGTGAGGCTCACTTGCCGCTGGACTCCCAGGGCGCCCGGCGCGCGAGGAGCCGCTTCACCCGTGAGCCTCGAAGCGGTGCTTCCAGCAGCCGCTCGAACCTGCGAAAGGCGGCGGCATCGAGCGCGAAGACCGTGCGGTCGAGCAGCACCTGCTGCGCCTTCTCGGCTGCAGCCTCGAGCAGAAAATCGGTGCGGGACTTGCCGAGGGCCGCAGCGGCTTGATCAATCAGCGACCGCCGCGCGGTCGAGACTCGGAGGTTGATGGTGGTGTCGCGGGCTGCGCGTCGCATGTAGAGACGTTGTATATACCGCACTTCATGGCCCTGCGCGCGCTCGCCGCCGTCTCCGTCGTGCTGCTGTGCAGCGGCTGCTTCGGCACCTGGCGGCAGGTGAAGAGCGAGCACTTCCGCGTGAAGACCGACCTGTCGTCGCGCGACGCGATCTACACGACGAAGGAGTACGAGAAGCTGTACCGCGGCCTGCAGACGATCTTCGGGCCTGCCGCCGCGCCGCGCACCGTCATCGACGTGGTGCTGTTCGCCGACCCGAACGAGTTCTCGCGGCACACGCGCGAGGGCTTCTCGGGGTTCTTCAACGGCGCCGGCACGCACGTCAGCAGCGCGCCGATGATCGTGGCGCAGAACATGTACATCCCCGACGGGCCGAGCGACGAGCGCCGCACCGCAGCCCACGAGCTCACGCACCTGTTCATGCGCACCGCGTACCCGGGCGACCTGCCGCTGTGGGTGAACGAGGGCATGGCGCGGTACTTCGAGACGCTGCTGTTCGACGGCGACGAGCTGTGCCGCGGCTCCGTGGACACGAAGCTGACGTTCGCGCTGGAGCGCAGCAAGAAGCGGCCGCTGCAAGAGATGTGGCAGTGGTCGCGCTACGACGCCTCGGAGAAAGAGACGCGCGCCGACTACGCGAACGCGTGGGCGTGGGTGCACTACCTGCTCTCGGAGCACACGGCGCCGTTCGAGCAGTTTCGCGGCGCGCTGGCGCGGTCTGAGAACCCGCGCGCCGCGTTCGATGCGGCCTTCGCCGGCGTGAGCGGGCTCGAGGCCGGCTTCGACGCCTACACGAAGCGCGACAGCTTCCCGGTGTTCACGCGGCCGCTGCCGCCGGCGCCGGCGCCGGTGCTCACCGAGACGCTGATGAGCCTGGCCGACGTGCAGCTGTTCAAGGCGTCGATCGCGCTGCACTGGGAGAACGCCGAGCTCGCGAAGGAGGAGCTGCGCGCGGCCCGCGAGCTGGGCGCGAACGGCGCCGACCTGCTCGTGCTCGAGGTGGCGGCGAAGGTGCGCTCGAGCGAGTGGAGCGAGCTGCTCGGCACGCTGAAGGGCCACCCGGCTCCGGAGACGCTGATGCCGGCGGTGCTGGAGCTCGGGCGGGAGCAGGGCGTGAAGCCGGCGCAGCTGATGGCGGCGGTCGAGGAGCTGGAGCAGACGCGGCCGCTCGACCCGAGCACGCTGGCGTGGAAGTCGGACCTGCTGACGTCGGCCGGGCGCGCGGAAGAGGGCCTGGCGGCGGCGCGCAAAGCGGCCGCGGCGGACCCGTCGAACGACCGCGCGGGGGCCGCCGAGCTGCTCGCGCTGGCGAGGCTCGGCAAGTGCGGCGAGGCGCAGGAGGGGTACCGCCGGCTCGTGGACAAGATGTCGGGTCACTCGATGGGCACGAGCTCGCAGCTGCGCCGCGTGGTGGCGGCCATCAACCAGGGGTGCAGCTCGCGGTAAGCTCTGGGCGTGACGCGCTCGGAGCTCAAGACGCTGGGCATCGTCGCGCTGAGCATCGGTGTCGTGCTGCTGGCCGTGCTGCTGCCCTTCCCGTCTGCCGCTCCTCCGGAGGTTGCTCCCGATGCGCCGAGCGACTCGGTGCTCCAGGCACCGGCGCCCGAGCGGATGAACGCGGTGCTGTCGCAAGCGCTGCCGATGGCGCGCGGCGAAGGCGTCATCGCGGGCCGTGTCATGGCGTCGGGCCGGCCGGTTCCGACGGCCGTGGTCACCGCGACCCGCGCCGAAGGCGACGACACGCTGTCCGATCTCGACTGCGAGTGCGACAACCACTGCGGGCAGAAGCTGTTGATGTGCGGCTGTCCCGAGGCGGCGGAGCAACTCAAGCGGCTCGTCGTCGAGCGCCGGGGCGAGGTCGTACCGGTCGCGCGGACGCAGGTGCAGGAGGACGGCAGCTTCGAGCTGCGCGGCCTCGAGGCCGGGACGAAGGTGGCCCTGTGGGCCGACGACGCGGAGCTGGGAACCGCTTTCTCCGCGGACGTCGCCGTCGGGTCGCGCGACGTCGTCGTGGAGCTTGGCGGAGGCATCACCGTCGAAGGCCGCGTGACGATCGACAAGACGACGGCCGCGTCCGGCGCCTGGGTGACGCTCATCTACGCGGAGCACAGCCGCTTCTTCGACGTGCTCGCCGATGCGGAGGGGAAGTTCAAGATCGGGCCGGTGCCCGCTGCGACGTACGCGCTCGTCGGCGGGAAGACGGGCGTGCTTCCCGGTCACGAGCACATCAAGGGGGCTCCGCAGCCGAAGCTCGAGCTCGAGCTGTGGACGCCGCGCACCGTCACGGGCACCGTCGAGCTCGACGGCAAGCCGGCGCAGGGTGTCTCGGTGCATCTCGAGGGAAACCACCGCAAGCGCGACATCGTGACGCGGGCCGATGGGACCTTTGCGTTCGGAGAGCTGAGGCCAGGCTTCTACAGCGTCGCAGCGACGCAAGGGGAGTTGCGCGCCGTCGCGGAGTCCGCGGTTCCGAGCCAGGGTAACGCCACCGCGCTTTGGTTGAAGCTCGAGAATGCTGCGATCGTCACCGGGCACGTGACCGTGAACGGCGGGGGCGCGGCTGCGGGCGTGAAGGTGTCCATCAAGGAAGCGAATCGGTGGGCGGAGGCCATGACAGCCGAAGATGGCGCCTATGTGGTGACGGCGTCGCCCGGGCCCAAGCAGACGTTGTGGTTTCACGGAAAGGGCTTCGCGAGCGACCGAAAGACGGTCGATCTGCTGCCAGGGAAGCAGATCGTCGATGTCGAGGTTCAGCGCGAGGCTCGCATCAAGGGGCACGTCATCGACGCCGAGACGAACCAGCCCGTGGCGAAGGTAGCTGTTTCCGCGAATGAGGCTTCGCGCGATGACCTCCAGGGTCATGAAGCGAGGACCGATGAGACGGGTGCCTTCGAAGTCGGTGGCCTGGCCCCTGGCGAGTACCTGCTCCGGACCTCACACCACGAGTACGTCGAAGCCCAGACGTCGGTCACCGCTCCTGCATCGGCCGTGAAGCTCGCGCTGGGCCGGGGCCTGAGCTTGAGCGGCGTCGTCATCAGCGACACCGGCCGGGGCGTCAGGGCGGAAGTTCGGGCTCAACGAGGCCGCGATTGGGAAACGAGCCGGTCGACGCAGACGAATGACGCCGGAGTCTTCGAGCTGCGAGGTCTGACGGAAGGCGCTTGGGAGCTCGACGCCGAGAACGAGCAAGGCAGCGGCGAGCTCACCGTCGAACTACCGCTCCAATCTCCGGCGCCGGTGCGAATCGTGCTCGCGCGCAAGCTGATGATCTCGGGTGTCGTCGTCGATGAAGGCGGCAAGCCCGTGGCGGGAGTCGACGTCACCGGCTACAGCGAGGCGACGCGCGACGTCGCCCACAGCGACGTCGAAGGCACCGGTGTCGATGGAAAGTTCGTTCTCACGACGACGAAGCCGGGTGAGTACGAGCTCTTCGCGATGCCACGCGACATGACCGAGCAGACGGACATGAGCAATCGCACGCGCGCGCGCACAGGCGACACCGACGTTCGGGTCGTCGTTCGAATGGCTGCGAACGCGCGCGGCCGAGTGCTCGACCCGGAGCGCCGTCCCATCAAGAAGTTCAGGCTCAACGGCAAGCAGGTCGGAAGCAGTGACGGGCGCTTCGAGATGCCGCTCCAGATCAGCTCCACCCGGCTACTCATCGAAGCCGACGGGTACTTGCCGCACATGCAAGCTGTGATCAGGCGCGCCGGGGATGTCGACCTCGGAGACATCGTTCTCGGAGCTGGACGCGAGGTCCGCATCAAGGTGGTTGCGAAGGCGACGGGGCAGCCGATCGACAACGCCGAGGTCTGGACCATGGAGGCCTGGACGAGTGGACTGGAGACACGAAGCCCCGCGGCGTGGACGGGCAGCGACGGAATCGCCGCGCTGCGCGGGCTGCCGTCGAAGAGCTACTCGATCACTGTGAAGCACTCGACCCACAGAGCGCAGAGGGTCGAGCTGGCTCCGGGCGAAGCGGTGAAGCAGGTCGAGCTCGAAAAAGGTCCGACCCTCATCGTGACCGTTCGCGACGAAGCGGGACGACCCAAGCAGACGCGGGTGACGGTCGTCCACCTCGGTGAGAACAACCCTCCAGGTCAGCTCCCTACCGACGCCGCAGGTGTCGTTCGATTCGAGGGCATGCTTCCAGGTCGCTATGTCGTTCACGCCGGCGTCGGCGAGTTTGGACCGCGATTGGGCGTCAAGGGGCAGCGCACCGTGACACTTCCCGAGAGCGGTGAAGTCAATGTCACCGTCGCCATGCAGCGGGGCGGTTCGAGCGTGCAGCTTCAGCTCTCCCCGGGCCCCGGTGCATGGGTCCCGAGCAGCGTCGAGCTGGTGCCGGCCGAAATGCCCGCGGAGCGCGCTGCGGGTCTCGACTACGGCCTGTCATCGTTGCTCGTCGAGCGGGCGGACGAAACCGAGATTCAATGGAGATACGCGGTGCGCGACCTTTCGCCGGGCACCTACAGAGCCGTCATCTACGTGCGCGATGGGAAGCAGTTCGGCTTCTACTCCTTCCCTGTCAGCGTGACGCGTGAGCGCGGTCAGATCGCTCAGATTCCACTCCCAGCCCCTGTAGAAGTGATTCCGATTCAGCGCAGCGAAGAGGCTGACTGACGACGGTTCACGGCAGGTCCGCCCCCAGCAGCTCGACGAACACCACCTGCGCCGCCGCCTCGAACAGCCGCCCCGATGCCACCAGCCCGCCGGTGTGCTTCGGCTCCCGCGCGAACGTGAGCACGATGCAGCGCTTCAGCGCGAGCTCCCAGAAATTTTCCGAGCCGCGCGGCAGCACCGCGTCGCGGATCAGCTCGATCGGCCACGGCACCGGCGTCGTCGGGTCCGCGTCGCTCGGCGTCGTGAAGCAGTCGAGATCGAAGTCGAGCACCACGTGCTTCGCGCCCTCGAGCAGCGCCAGCGCCCGGTCGCGGTCCGGCCCGTTCAAGAGCGCGTCCAGCGCCGGAGCGTGCACCATGCGCTCGTCGAGCACGCTGCCCGGCGGCCGCGCCCGCGCCAGCAGCACGGCGCTCGACAGCACGCCGCACTGCAGCCCCGCCACGATGTGATCGAAGTTGCGCCGGTCGAGCTTGTCGCGCGCGTATTCCTCCAGCGACCCGCCCGGCTCCAGCGCGTGCTGAGGCGGTACCGTGTCGAAGTGCCGGTCGAACGACACCAGCACCGCGGGCGACGACCCAGCCCAGCACGGCAGCGCGAACCGGTGCTCGTCGAACACGAACGCACGCCGAGGGCCGCGGCCACTGAGTGCCAGCTCGATCACTTGTGGTACGGCTCCCCGCGCACCAGCGTGAACGCGCGGTAGAGCTGCTCCAGCAGCACGAGCCTCGCGAGCCGGTGCGGCAGCGTCAGCTTCGACAGCGACAGCACCAGCGCCGCCTTCTCGCGCACCGCCGGCGCCAGCCCCTCGTCGCCGCCGATCGCGAACGCGAGGTCGCGCCCGCCCTGCAGCTGCCTCGCGAGCCACTGCGACAGCTCGACCGACGACAGCGTCTTGCCACGCTCGTCGAGCGCCACCAGGGCGTCGCGCTCGCCCAGCTTGCTCAGCGTCGCCTCGCCCTCGTCGGCGAGGTTCCGCGACTCCGGCAGCTCGACCAGCGTCGTCTTCGCGTAGTGCTGCAGCCGGCCCGCGTACTCCTCGACCCCCGGAGCGAACAGGCCCGACCGGTCTTTCCCGATGGAGATGACCTTCAGCTTCACGCGTACGAGACGTTCTCGCGCGGCGCGTCCGCCCACATCCCCTCGAGGTCGTAGAACGCGCGCGTGGCGTCGTCGAAGAAGTGCGCGACGACGTCGCCGTAGTCGAGCAGCACCCAGCTCGCTCCGGCCTCGCCCTCGCTCGACAGCGGCCGCACGCCGGCGCCCTTCAGCCGCTCGTGAACGCCCTCGGCCATCGCGCGCAGCTGCACGTCGCTCTCGCCCGACGCCACCACGATGTAGTCGGCGTACGAGGCCCGGCCGCGCACGTCGAGAATGACCACGTCGCTCGCCTTCTTGTCGATGACCGCCTGGGCCAGCTCGCGCGCGAGCCCCAGCGCCTTCTCGTTCGCCTGCGGCGGAGCGGCCGCCGCCTTCGGCGCCCGCGTCTTCCGCTTGCGCGGGGCCGCAGACCGCTTCGCGCGGCGCGGCGGGGCCTTCGTCTTCTTCGTCGCCTTCTTCTTCGCAGGGCTCTTCTTCTTCACGTGGGGCCCCCTTAGCGCACCTGGCCGTTGCCCTCGACCACGAACTTCTGAGCGGTGAGCTCCTCGAGGCCCATCGGCCCGAACGCGTGCAGGCGCGACGTCGAGATGCCGACCTCGGTGCCGAGCCCCAGCTCGCCGCCGTCGTTGAAGCGGGTCGACGCGTTCCACATCACCGCCGAGGCGCAGACCTCGCGCTCGAACCGCTCGGCGGCCGCCTTCGACTTCGTCACGATCGCCTCGGTGTGCTCGCTGCCGTACCGCGCGATGTGCTCGAGCGCCTCATCCAGCGCGTCGACGACGCGCACCGCGAGCTTGAGCTCCAGGAACTCGCGGCCATAGTCGTCTGGCGCCGCGCGCTTCGCCTCGGGCACGAGCGCGACCGTGCGCTCGCAGCCGCGCAGCTCGACGCCGCGCCCGATGAGCTCGCGCGCCGCGCCGGGCAGGAACTTCGCCGCCACCTTCGCGTCCACCAGCAGGCACTCGGCCGCGTTGCACACGCCCGGCCGCGACGTCTTCGCGTTCACGACGATGGCGGTCGCCTTCTTCAGGTCGGCCTGCGCGTGCACGTACACGTGGCACACGCCCTTGTAGTGCTTCACCACGGGCACGCGCGCGTTCTCGGCGACGAAGCGGATGAGGCCCTCGCCGCCGCGGGGAATGCACAGGTCGATGAGCCCGTCGAGCGAGAGCAGCTCGAGCAGCTGCGCGCGGTCGGCGCTGGGCACGAGCTGCACGGCGTCGGCGGGCAGGTGCCCCTCGAGGCCCCGGCGCACGGCGCCGGCGAGCGCGAGGTTGGTGCGCAGCGACTCCTTGCCGCCGCGCAGGATGACGGCGTTGCCGGACTTGAGCGCGAGCGCGGCGGCGTCGGTGGTCACGTTCGGGCGCGACTCGTAGATCATGAGCAGCACGCCGAGCGGCAGCCGCACCTTCTTGATGCGCAGGCCGTTCGGCCGCCTCCACGCGCGCGTCACCTTGCCCACCGGGTCGTCGAGCTTCGTGACGGCGCGAACGGCGGCGGCGCAGGCGGCGACGTCGATGCGCAGGCGGTCGATGAACGCGTCGTTCTTCCCGTCGCGCGCGGCGTCGGCGAGGTCGAGCGCGTTGGCGGCGGAGATCTCTTCCTTCGCGGCGAGCAGCTCGCGCGCGACGGCGCTCAGCGCCGCGTTCTTCTGCTTCGTGCTCGCGTGGCCGAGCGAGCGCGCCGCGGTCTTCGCCCGCTCTGCCAGCTGCCTCACTTCGGCTCTTTCTCCGGAAACGGCTTCACGCTCGCGCGCCCCGACAGCGAGAACCCCATCGGCTGGGCGGTGCAGTCGGGCGAGCTGGCCTCGAGCGCGATGCCGCGCTTCAGGCGCTTCGCGGTGCCCGAGATCTTCCGGCACGTCGCCTTCGTCTTCGCGCTGCCGGTGAACGCGGGAAACGAGCACCTCACGTCCTCGAACTTGAGCGCGTCGCCGTCGCGCACGGCGTACAGGTCGCAGGACGACTTGTCGTCGTTGTAGTCCTGCAGCTTCAGCGTCACGCCGCCCGTCGAGTTCGCGTGCGCCGAGACCTTGAAGTAGGCCTCGCCGTCGAGCTTCACGCCGAGCTGCGTCAGCGCCAGCCGGGTGACGTCGTCCTTCGCGTCGCCGTGCGCGAGCACGTGGGCGCGCTCGTTGTCGAACTCCCAGAGAGCTTCCGCCTGCGGGTCGGCGGCGAGCAGCGCGAAGAGCACCAGTGAGCACATGGTTCGGATACTGTCTTACGAACGTGACTGAACGCGAGGCAATGTTTCGGCAGATGGTGAACGAGTTCCCCGACTCGGCGATGGGGCACTTCTCGCTCGGCAAGTTCCTGCTGGAAGAGAAGCGCTTCCCCGAGAGCGTGCTCGCGCTCGAGAAGGCGGTCGCCATCGACGCCGCCTACGCAGCCGCGTGGGTCGCGCTCGGCGACGCCCACGCGGGGGCCGGCGACAGCGCCCGCGCGAAGGCGGCGTGGGAGAAGGCGCTGCAGACGCCGCACGGCAAGAGGGACCAGAGCCTGCAGGCCGACCTCGAACAACGGATGTCAGAGCTCTGAAGAGCTCCAGAGGCGAACCCCAGCGGCGCCGGCGCGAGAGGGCCTTTCGACGGTCGGCTGCGTGCCGGCCCATAACCTTGTCCCGTCTACGTCGGTCCGCGACGAGAATCGGGCAAAGTAATCGGTTGGCGGCGCCGCAGGTTCAGGCTGCGACGCGTGCCGCGAGGAACTTGAACGCCTCTTCCTCGGCCCAGAACCTGCCGCCCTCGGCGACGAAGCCGCAGTGCCCGCCCTGCGCGGTCACGAGCCGCGTCAGCGCGGGGTTCTCGACCGCGGGCATGAGCGACGCCGGCGCCAGCGGATCATCCGCCGAGGTGATCAGCAGCGTCGGCGAGCGGATCGCTCCCAGCCGCGGCCCGCTCGACGCCCACGCGTAGTACTCTGCCGCCGAGCCCAGCCCATACAGCGGAGCCGTCACCGCATCATCGAACCCGATGATCCCGCGGCTCGCGCGGATGCGCCGCACGTCCAGCGCGCCGGGGTGCCGGGCCGCCGCCGCCAGCGCCTTCGCCCGCAGCGTGCGGAGAAACCGCAGCTGGTAGAACCGCATCATCAGGCCCGGCCCGTCGAGCGCCCGCGCGCACGCGTGCAGGTCGAACGGCACGCTGATGGCGCACGCCGCCGCGACGCCGGCCTCTGCGTGCCGCTCCGCCAGCAGCTTGAGCAGCACGTTGCCGCCGAGCGAGAACCCCACCGCCAGCCGCGGAGCCTTCATCCGCCCCAGCACGAACAGCGCGTCGTCGTAGTCGCCCGAGCAGTACGAGCGCGGCTTGCGGTTCGGCTCGCCGCTGCAGCCGCGGAAGTTCAGGGCGACCGCTCCCCAGCCGCGGGCGGCCGCGAGCCGCAGGCACTCGACCACGTAGCCCGCCCGCGAGCTGCCCTCGAGCCCGTGCAGCACCAGCACCTGCGGGCCCGCTCCGTCGAGCACGTCGACGTCGACGAAGTCTCCGTCCGGAGTGTCCCACCGCTCGCGCCGCACCTTGGGGCTCTTCGGCCGGCGCAGGAGCGCGGCCGCGACGGTCTGCGCGTGCGGCGACGAGAGAAACCGGGCAGGGCGGAACACGCCCGGCCTCATCTACTTCGCCGGCACGGGCGGTGGCACCGGCATGCACGACAGCGGGGCGCCGAGGCACACGCCCGAGTGGTCGCCGTCGCTCAGCGTGACGACGCACGGGGCTCCGGCGGGTCGTCCGTCGCAGGCGATCTCGGGAGGAGCGGGAGCAGCTTCATGCCGTCATGGATGCCGGCAGCGCGGGAGATCGATCACGCGGTCCCTTGCTCGCTGATAACGCTGTGGCTATACTGTTATCATGATTCGCACCCAGATCTCGTTCGACGCGGACCTCTACCGCGAGGCGCAGCGAGAGGCGGCCCGGCTGGGCATCTCGCTCGCCGAGCTCTGCCGGCGCGCTCTTCGCCGCGGTCTGGGCATGAAACGCGCGCCGAAGGACAAGCCCTGGCTGCGCTACACCGGCAGCATCTCCGGGGGCCGCGTCGACGAGAGCAGCAAGGCGAACATCGACAGCGTGGTCTATGGCGAAAAAGCCCAGCGCTGAGATCTTCCTCGACACAGGCATCTTCGTGGCGTGGCTGGTCGGCGCCGACCGCCAGCACGACGCGGCTGCGGAGCTCTTCGCCGGCCTCGACCGGCCCCTGACCACGTCACTGGCGGTCTTTGCGGAGACGTACTCTCTCTTCTTGCATCGCTTCGGTGAGGACGCCGCCCGCAGCTTCCGCAGCGCCTTCGCGGCCCTGCCGCCGGTGAGGTTGTGCCCCCTCGATGCCGCGCACCATCGACTCGTCGAGCGGAAGCTCGACAAGCTGCGCGGCATCAAGCTCACCTACGTGGACGCGTCGAGCCTCGTCGTCGTCGCCGAGCGGAGAATCGAGACGGTCTGGGGCACCGACAGCGACCTCGGCGCTGAAGGCGCGTCGGTGATTCCCGGCCCGCCGTGACCTAGAACGCGAACGTCAGCACGCTCGCGACCGCGAGCGCCGCGGCCGCCGTCCCGAGGCCGCCCGCGACCGTCCACCGGAAGTTCGCGACGTCCACCCAACCCTGTGCGCCGGCACGTGAGTGCACCGACCGGGTGGGGTCACCCGGCTCGGTGCGGTCCGCCTCCTGGTTCGCCGCCATTCCCGCGAACAGCATCGCCAGCGCCGCCGCGCCGACGGCGACGGTGCCGATGAGCAGACCCACGCGCACTCCCGGCACCGGCGACGACGACGCCTCGGCCGTCACCGGCGACGAAGGGGGCGGGTCGGCCGGCGTCACGCTCGTCTGCTTCGGCGCGTCGTTCTCGGCCACCTTCGGCGGAGCCGCGGCCGGCACCGGCAGCGCCCGCCGCGTATCGGCCACGAACGCGAGCGCCTCGAACGGCAGCTTCGTGTCCGTCGACTTCGCCGTGAACGTCGTCTGCGCGATGGCCTTGCCGTTCGAGACGTCGACGCTCTCGAGGTCCATCACCGCGTCTTTGCCGAGCGACGCGAAGTTCAGCGAGATGGCTCCGGCGGCGCCGGCCCGCTTGGCGGTGGCGATGACGCAGACGCGGCTCTCGCACGAGGTCTTCGACTCGACGGCCTCGACCTTCTCGGCCGCCAGCACGTCGAGCAGCAGCTGCGTCAGCTCGCCGGCCCGCTTCGCCGAGACGCCGAGGTTCGAGGACTGAACCACCACGACCTTGGGGGCCTGGGCCAGCGCCAGGCCGAGCACGAGCGTGAGCACGACCCGATGCTACGTCACTTCCGGCCGGGATCGAGCGGCTCGAGGTCCTGCCACGTCGTCTCGGCGGTCTTCTCGTCCTTCTGCAGCTGGTCCTTCAGGGACTTCAGGCTGAAGAGGCGCGCGCGCTGGTCTTGCGGCGTCTTCGCGACCAGCCCGTCGATGTAGCGCAGCACCTCTTCCTTCGTGTGCTGGGGCCTCGGCTTCACCGGCGGAGGCTTCGGCCGCGCCGGCTCGGGGTTCTTCTTCGGCGGCGGCGTCGGCTCGATCTTCCCCGGCGCCTCGACCTTCCCGGGCGGCGGCTCCGGGTCGACGGTGGCCGGCGGCTCGACCGCCGGCACCGGCTCGATCTTCGGGGTCGTCCGCGGCGCGTCGAACGACTTCGGCTTCGTCTTCGGCGGCGGCGGCGGCACGACCGTCGCCCCGGACACCGCCGGCTCGCGGAAGAACAGGAGCCACGCGAGCACCGCCAGCACCGGGATCGCCGCGCCGATCAGCCACGGCACGACCGTCTTCCGCATGCGCCCGGTCGGCGCCTCCATGCGGTCGGTCGCAGGCCGCAGCTCGAGGTTGGTGACCGGAGACATCACGTCGGTCGTCTCGAAGCGCTTCGTGCCCGGCGGCAGCGACTTCGGAGGCGCCGGCTTCGGAGCCGACGGCTTCGGCTCCGGCGCCGCGGGCGGCGGCGCGAGGCCGAGCGACGCCGCTTGCGCGATCTGCGTCTCGGCCGTGGTGAGCTGGCGCTTGATGCGGCCGAGCTCCCGCTTCACCTCGGCGGCGGAAGAGGGCCGGTCTTCCGGCCGCTTCGCGAGCATGCGCATCACGAGCCGCTCGAGCTGCTCGGGGATGCTGGGCTCCAGCTCGCCGGCCGGCTTCGGCACGACGTCGAGCTGCATCATCAGCGTCTCGACCGCCGACTCGCAGGTGAACGGCACGTCGCCGGTGAGCAGCTCGTACGCGACGATGCCCATCGCGTAGAGGTCGGTGCGCGGCGAGACCTCGAGCGCGCGCGCCTGCTCGGGCGCCATGTACTCGGGCGTGCCGACGACGACGTTCATCGTCTGCGGCGTGCTGCCGCGCGCGGCGCCCATCTTCGCGAGGCCGAAGTCGAGCAGCTTCACGAGGTGCGTGTGGTCGGGCAGGTCGACGAGGAAGATGTTCGAGGGCTTCAGGTCGCGGTGGATGACGCCGGCCCCGTGCGCGGCGTCGAGCGCGGCGAGCGCGCCCTCGAGAATCGGCACGGCCTCCCAGGCCTTGAGGCGGCCGCGCGTGTGGAGCAGCTCCTCGAGCGACTGGCCCTCGAGCAGGTCCATCACGAAGTACTTGGCGCCGTCGGGGGTCTCGCCGAACGAGAAGATGTTGATGAGGCCCGGGTGGTTGACGGCGTTGACGGCGCGCGCCTCGTCGACGAGGCGCTGCACCTGGCGCGGGTCGGACGCGAGCTCGGGGCGCAACACCTTGATGGCGACCTGCTTGCCGATCAGCGGCTGCTCGCCGCGGTACACGATGCCCATGCCGCCCGAGCCGAGCTTGCCGATGACGTTGTACTCGCCGAGCTTGATGCCGATCAGCGGATCCGCCGGGTCGGCCGGCGGCACGAGCTGCGTCTTCGGCGTCTCGTGCTGGCGCTTGAGCGTGTCGGTGCCGCTGCCGCTGCCCTCGTTGCCCCAGGGGTTCCTGGCGGCCTCGCCGCGCGCGACCGGCAGCGGCTGAACGGGAGCGGCGGCCGCCGGCCGCGGAGGGTTGCTGCGCGCGCGATCGGCCTGCTGCGGCTCGGCGAGGGCGACGTTGCCGCCGGCGACGTGCGCTGTCGTGGTGCGCGTGCGATCGTCTTCCGTCACCATGCCGGCGAAGTTCGCGGCGCCGGGCCGCGGGGCGACGCCGGTGGGCCGGTTGCCGACCAGCTGTGCGGCGGCGCCGGGCACGAGCTTGCCGCCGGACTTGGGCTCGGGCTTGAGCTCGGGCGCAGGCGGCAGAGAGCCGAACCCGAGCTGGCGCTTGGGGCCGGAGCGCAGCTCGCTCGGCGGGTTGAGCATCGGCGCGGCGGGGAAGGGGCTCGGCCGCGGCGGAGCGAGGGAGGGGTCGTACATCGTGGGGGCGACCTCGCCGGCGCCCAGGGGGGCTCCTTCGAGGGGGGTGGGCTGGCGCTGCTGGCGGGCGGTGTCGCCGCCGGGGTCCTCGGCGAGGGTGGTGTCGACGGGGGAACGCGCCGACGACCGCTCGAACAGGCGGGTGCCGTCCTTCGGGCAGGTGAGAGTCCCGGGACTCCACTCCAGCCCACACGTCGGGCAGCGGATCATCGGCAGGTGGGAGACTATAGCGCCGGGGCCGGCTCCGGCGCCGCCCTTGCCAGAAAAAGAATCTGGTGGAGAATGAAGGCGCTCCTCGGAAGGTTCGAGGCAGGAAGGAGGTGGTGCCGTGCACAAACGTAACTCGGCGACCACCTCTGCGGCGTTGTCCTGAAAAGGGCCGCGGAGGTAGCCGGAGAAGCCGCTTCGTCGCGCACAATGCGACCGAGCGGCTTCTTTTTTTCAGGGCGACTATTCTCTTTGCTGCATGCTGTCGCGCACGCACTATTCAGCGGCAAGGAGCTCCCCGATGCGCCGAGCTGGACCGGATCTGTCGCTGCTCGACGGCGTAGTGTCGCCGCGGGTCATCGACGCGATGCGGCGCTCGGCCGAGCAGCTCACCCGGCTGGGAGTGCGCCACTGGGTGGTAGGTGGCCTGGCGGTCGGAGCCCACGGTCATCCTCGAGCGACGAAGGACGTCGACTTTCTCGTCGGTGACGAGGCTTTCGAGCATCACGGCGGGGGCCTCGTCACGATGAAGCCCGGGGTTCCGATTCAAGTAGGCGGAGTAGCCGTCGATCATCTCTCGGCCCAGGCTGACGAGAGCTTCCTGACGGCGGGCCTGCCGGCTCCTTCGACTGCGCTGGAAGTCGCGCCTGCCGAGGTGCTCGTCTATCTCAAGCTGAAATCGCCGCGCGCGAAGGATCGAGCCGACGTCATCGAGCTCGTCAAGGCCGGCATCGACGTGGAGGCCTGCCGGGCGTACCTGTCGCAGCATCGAGCCGAATACGTCGGCGCCTTCGACGCCGCCGTCGCGACGGCCCGGTTCGAGGAAGACGATTCGTAGCGGGTGAGAGATGGAGACGATGCCGTAAGGTCATCAAAGGGACGGTCGAGCAGGTGCGACGGCGCTCTTCGCCTCGAAGGAAGAGCGCGTGCCGTCGACGCGAGCGCATCGCCGGAAGAGAAGCTGGAGATGCTGGAGGCGATGCCGGAGCTCGCGCGAGAGCTGCGCACTGCCCGCACCACGTGACGGCCGGCGGAGGCTACGGGACGTAAGTGACGCGGTACGCCGTGAACGGTGCGATGCCCGGGCTCAACGAGTTCACGTTGATCGCGAACGCGGTGCGGCCGTTGCGGTCTTCGAACCACGAGGTCGCGCTCGAGCCCCGGTTCCGACCGCTGGTGCCGCTCATCGCGGCGTAGTGGTACTCGATGTCGCCGTTGGCCATGAACTTCACCTGGAAGTTCAGGTCCTCGCCGTCGTTCAAGTAGGGCTGCCAGCCCTCCCACGAGACCACGGTGTACTCGTCGCCGGTCATCGGCACGGAGTCGGGGTCGCGCTGCGCCCAGTACATGCCCGAGGTCCCGAACGTGCCGGCCTCGTGGTCGTCCCAGAACGGGGCGATGCTGCCGATCGGCGCGCTGGTCGACGGGGTGGACTTGTTCGACAGCCCCGCGCTCGTCGTCGACGTCGTCGTGATCCACCCGTTGGTGCTGACGTAGAGCGTCGAGACGTTCGCGCCGTAGTAGCGGATCGGCACCGGCAGCACGACGGTGTAGACGTCTTCGTCAGCCGCGCCGACCGAGATCTTGGTGCCCGCGTCGGGGCCGGCGAGGCTCTCGAAGCTCGCCGCCGGAAGCTCCGTCATTGCGTAGGGGATGCACGGCGGCGACGCGGTCCCGGGCGTTCCCGTCTGCACGCCGTAGGTGCCGGTGCTCGGGCAGGCGGGCGCGCCCAGCAGCGTTCCCACCGTCGGTGCCGTGATGGCCCGCGCCGACACGCCGGGGGCGGGCACGCTGGTCGAGTCCCACGCGATGCGCGTGTACGGCAGGCCGACCAGGTCCAGCGTCACGGAGCCCGACGTGTCGGCCATCGCGAGCGCCGCGGGGTACACGTAGCTCGCCGTCAGCATGGCGGTCGGGTCGCCGAGGTCGAGGCTCTGGGCGAGCAGCACGTGGCCGTTCGCCGGAAGAATGACCGGGGTCGCGATGACGTGCGTGTTCATGCCTCCGAAGTTGATCGTCCAGCCCTGGAGGTCGATCGCCACCGAGGTGAAGTTCGTGACCTCCAGCCACTCGGCGTTCGTGAGGCCCGCCGCCGGCCGCGGGTTGGCCTCGGTCAGCGCGAACGCTCCGGCCGGGATGCGGCCGTCGCCCTCGACGTCGACGAAGCCGGGGCCGATGCTCACGCGCGCGTGGTAGGGCTGCGACTCGAGCCGCAGCGGCAGCGGCAGCGTCGCGGGGCTCCCGAAGAACGTGAACGTCTTGCCCGCCGCCGGCGCCGACGGAGCGACCACCGCGTCGAGCTCGGTCGACGACACCACGCCGACCGTCGGGTCGATCATCGTCACGCCCTGCAGCGTGCGGTAGGCGAACACGATCTTCCCCGACGCGTACACCTGCGCCTGGAAGGTGAGCACGCTGCCCGGGTAGTCGTCGTGCTCGACGTCCTGCCACTGCACGATGAGCCGGCGCTGGCCCGCGACGTCGTCGAGCCGGTAGTAGATCTCCGACGGGCCGATGTCGTACAGGTCGTCCCAGTACGGCGCGATCGCGAGCGGCTCGAGCGCCGTGCCCGGCAGCGCCGAGTTGTTGTCGGGGCCCGCGACCGCCGCCCCGCTGAACATGAACCAGCCGTTGATGGAGACCGAGAGCGAGCTCGACGTCACCCGGCGGCCGTAGATGACGGTGCTGAACGCCTCGGGCAGCGTCACGCGCGCCGCCTGCGTGTCGGGCCCCGTGTAGCCGATGCTCGCGCCGCCCGCGCCGACGATGTCGACGAACGCCTCGCCCGGCCGCTCTTCGGCGGACGGCAGGCCCCACACCTCGGCCCCGCCGACGACCGTGTGCCCGGTGACGCGCCCGGTCGCTCCCTGGGGGAGCAGCCGCTCGAACGTCAGCCGCGCCACGTTGGCGACCGTGACCGTCACGGTCTGCGGCGCGATGGCGTCGCCCGCGCCGTTCGACGCCGTCAGCGTGTACACCGACGAAGCGCGGTTCGGGTAGACGGTCACGCTGCCGGTGTCGAGCGTGCCGGACGCGGAGTGGACGATGCCTCCGCCCGTCTGCGTGATGCGCACGATGCGCGCGTTCGCGACGTTCCAGCTCAGCACCACCGCCTCGCCGCCGTTCGTGACGGCGCTCTGGTCGGCCATGAAGCTGTTCACCACCGGCAGCCCGACGGCGTTCACCGTGCGCGTCGCGGTCACCAGGCCGCCGCGATCGTTGCGGACCACGATGCGCAGCTGCGAGGAGGCCGCGCCGAGCGGCGGGAGCACCGTGTTCCCCGCCGCAGCCAGCGCCGCGCTCGGCGCCACGTAGACGGTGCTGCCGTCGACCTGCAGCTCGACCGAGGTCGCGCCGCGCGTGGACCACGAGACTCCGAACGGCAGGTCCGAGCGCACGTACTCCGGCGCCCTGAACCCCTCGAGCCGCAGGTCTCCGCCGATGCGAACCGTGACGATGCGCTCGGCCTTCAGCATGCCCTGCTCGACCTCGAGGCGGTACGTGACGATTCCGTCGGTGGGCAGGTTCGGCGCGGTGTCCTGAAACGAGCCGCGCGCGAGCTGCACGGCGTCCATCTCGACGAGCAGCGGCATGCTCGCGCCCGCACGCGTCAGCGTCAGCCGCGCGCCGCCGAGCGTCTGCCACGACAGCGTGAGCGGCTGACCCGGCGCCGGCGAGGGGCCGGCCTCGAACGAGACGATGACCGGAGTCACCTCGACGTCGACGGTCGCGCTCAACGTGCCCGCAGTGAGCGTGTAGCGGGTCGACGCGGCCGGCGCCACGACGACCGAGCCGGTCGACGTCTGGCCTCGAAGGTCGAGCGCGGCGCCGCCGGCCGGCGTGATGGTGACCGACTGCGCGCCGGGCACGTTCCACACCAGCGTCGTCGTCTGGCCCGGGTCGATCTGCCGCGGGAGCGCTTCGAACTGCGCGCTGCCGGTGACGCCTTCGAACGCAACGCTCTGCACCGCCGAATCGGTGCCGCCCTCGCCGACCGCGGTCAGCACGAACGTCGCGCCGGCGCTGACGGCGACCTGCGTCGTGCCGCTCGCAGCGGCGCCGTCGATGTTCAGCTGGCCCTTGCCGACCTGCTCGATCGAGACGCGCGTCGCGTCTTTCGTTTCCCACGCGAGCGTGACCATCTCACCCGGCGTCGTGAGCAGCTTCGGGGTCGCGGTGAAGCTGCTCACCACGGCCGGCGGCGGAGGTTGAATCGGCTCGGCGCCGCGAGGGCAACCGCCGAGCATGAGCAGCATGGCGAGGTTGAGACGGGTGGCGTTCATGGCGTGGCTCACGGAGCGAAGCGGTAGGCCGAATTGGGGGAAATCGCTGCCTGGTTGCGGCTGACGGTCAGCGCGCTGTTGCCGGCGGTGTTCTCGAGCCACACGGTCGCGCTGTTGCCGTTGGCGTAGTTGCTCGTCGATCCGCTGACCATCGCGGCGAAGTGGTACTCGATGACGCCGGTGTCGAAGAGCTTCACCTGGAAGTTCAGGTCGTCATTGACGAGATAGTGCGAAAAGTGGTGCCACTGCACGATCCAGTGGCCGCCGGGGTTCGCCGCGTCCTCACCCGGCGCGACCCGCTTGAAGTAGGCGTTCGCCGTCGCGGCGAAGCTCGAGCTCTCTTCGAGGTCGTCCCAGAACACGCTGGCCACGCTGCCGCTGGGATCCGAAGCCGAGGGCGCGGTCTTGTTCGTGATGGCCGAGGTGCCCGTGTAGTTCTTGAGCAGGATGAAGCCGTTCGATGAGACGGTGACCGTGGTGACGGGCTGGCCCTCGAACGTGAACGGATTTCCGGTGAGATCGAACGTCTCGATGTTCTCGTCGAAGCCTCCGTTGGCCGACGTGAACAGCGGCGTGCCGGTCGCGCTGATGTCGTAGTAGCTCACGGGAATGGTGCTCAGCGTGAACGGGTTGCCGCACCGCTGGAGCACGCCGGGCGTCGCGAGCTGCCGCGGCGTCTGACTGCCGATGGGCGTCGTGCTGTTGCAGCTGAGCGGGTGAGGCGCCGCCGTCGACGAGTCGCCCGTCACGAGGTGGGGCTGCGAGTCGGTGTTGACGCTCACTCCGGCGTCACTGCCCGCGAGCGCCGCGGTGTACGTGACGGTCGACCGGTACGCGCCGAGGTGCACGGCCACGGTGCCCGAGCTGTCCGGCATCGCCAGCGGCCCGTAGGCGTACGCTGTATTCACGTCGTCGTTCAGCGGCCCGCGGGTCTCCTGTCCGAGCACCACCGAGGCCTTCGCAGGGAGCGGAACGCTCGCATCGACCGTGAACGTGCCCGCGTCGGCGAGGTCGACGTTCCAGCCGAACAGGTCGACGGGCACATCGGAGAGGTTCGTGACCTCGACCCACTCGCCGGTGGCGGCGATCGCGGCCGCTGGGTTGTAGTGCACCTCGGTGACGGCGATGTCGCCCGGGACGATGACCGGAATGATGAAGCTCGGCCGCAGGTACCCATTCATCAGCTTGATGAAGCCTCCGACGGGTGCAGCCGCGGACAGCGTGAAGCTCAGCGGCGGCTGCGTCGGCCCGAAGAACGTCATCGCGCCGTTCGACGTGGGCACCGGCCCTGCCGCCGCAGAGGTGGGCGTGCCTTGAACCCCGACGACGGGCAGCACCGAGCCCGCGTGGCTCAGCGTGCGGTACTCGAAGGTGACGAGGCCGGTCTGGTGAATCTTGGCCTCGAACGTCAGGTCCGAGGTCGGCTCGCCCTTCACCGCGACGTGGTCCCACTGAACGACGAGCGTGCGCTCGGGCGCCTCGTTCAGCACCTGCCAGTACACGCCGCCGGCCATTGGCACCGTGAGGTCGCCCCACCACGGAGCCACGAAGTTCCGCTCGATCGCCATGTTGGGGAGCGCTCCCGTCATCGGCCGCGCGCTCGCCGCCGGCACCAGCGCCACGAAGCCGTTCGTCGACACCGTGAACGTGCCGCTCACGCGGCTGCCGTAGAGGAACGTCTCGAAGTCCTGCGGCGTGATGGCCGCCGTGCCGTCGTCGGAGCCCCCCGCGAACACCAGCTTCGTACCCGTCGTCGAGATGTCGACGAACCCGCCCGAGGCCATCTGCGTGGTCAGGCTCGACGCGGGCGTGCCCTGCAGGCCCTGGGGCGCCCCGACCGTCCAGCTCACCTGGTACGGGTTGCCCGCCAGCACGTAGCTCGCGGCGCCGAACGACGCCGGCGCGGTCACCTGAACCATCGCGGTCGCGCTCAGCGGCGCGTCGACGGTGTTGTCGGCGGTCAGCACGTAGGTCGTCGCCGTGTTCGGGTACGCGGTGCCGGTGCCCATCTCGGCCGCGGCGCCGTGGGCCGAGGCGACGGTGTGGCCGGCTCCGTCGGTGATGACGAGGCGGCGCGCGTTCGGCACGTTCCACGTGAGCGTCACCGGGTCGCCGCCCGCGGGAATCGTGCCGGGCGTCGCGGTGAACGCCGTCACGGAGGCCGGCCCGATGACCTTCTGCGTGAACGTTTTCGTGACGCGCACGTCCCCGAGCGTGTGGATGGCCGTCAGCGTGTAGTCGGTCTGCGCCGCCGGGGTGGTGAGCGTGAACGCTCCGTCGGCGGCCTCGGCGGCGGTGAGCGAGCGGTACACGACCGCGCCGCCAGCCGACAGCTCGATGACGTCGGCGTTCAGCGTCTTCCACTTCAGCTGAAACGTGGTGCCGGTGCGCGCGTACTCGGGGCCCTCGAAGCTGACGATGGCCGGCCCGTCACCGACCACGACGTTGCGGGTCTCGACGATGGCTGGGCCCGCTCCCTCGACGGTGAGCAGGTACGGCACCACGGAGCCGGCCGGGTAGCCCGGCAGCGGGTGCGTGGCCATGCCGTCGGCGAGCATCGTGCCGCCGTCGGCGCCGACGTCGGCGATGACGCCCGAGCCGGGCTGCTGCAGCAGCACGCGCGTCGCGTTCACCGTCCTCCAGCTGAGCGTCACCTGCTCGCCGGCGTCAGGCACGGGAGACTTCGTGGCGGTGAACGACGTGAGCGCCTGCGTGACGACGACGTCGACGGTCTTCGTCGTGCCGTCGGCCGACAGCGTGTAGCGGGTGGGGCTCGTGGGCGTGACCACGACGCTGCCGGTGTCGATCTGCCCGCGCAGGTCGAGCGCCGCGCCGCCCGCCGGCGTGATGGCGACGGTGCGCGCGCCGGGCGCCGTCCACACCAGCGTCACCGAGCCGCCGGGCGCGACGGAGCCCGGCAGTGCTGCGAACATCACCTGCTGGCCTGCGCCCTCGACGCTGACCGTCGCGAGCGAGGTGACCTTCACGCCGCGCGAGTTCGAGGCGTTGAGCACGAAGAGCGCAGGGCCGGTCACCGTCACGGTCGAGGTGCCGCTGAGCCGGTTGTCGACGCCGGCCAGGGGCCCCACGCCAATCTCGACGATCTCGACGTCGGTCGCGTCGGTGGTGGCCCACTCGAGCGTGACCATGGCGCCGCGCATCACCGTGGCGGGCGTCGCGGTGAACTTGTCGATGCGCGGAGGCTCGGGCAGGTCGAGCTTCGGCGCCGACGGGCAGCCGGTGACGAGCAGCGCGAGGAACAGCGGAGCGGAGAGTCGCAGGAAGTTCATGGTCGTTCAGTCCTCCCGCTCAGCGCGTCGGCGTGAAGCGGTACGCGGTGTTCGGCTGGATGACGCCCTGCTCGAGCGCGATGGGGAGCGCTGCGGTGCCGTCGGGCGATTCGATCCACACGGTCGCCTCGGTGCCCGTGGCGCGGCCGGCCTCGAGCGGGTCGGTGCCGTCGATCATCTCGCGGTAGTGGAACTCGATGACCCCGTCGGGGAACAGCTTCACCTGCATGGTCATCTCCCCCGTGGGGTCGGAGTAGAACGCCACCTTGTTCCACTGCACCACGAAGTGATTTCCCGAAGCGGCGGCGAAGGCGTTGCTGACGGTGCCCATCAGCATGCTGTTGTCGGCGAGGTCGTCCCACAACGGGCAGATCATGCCCTGCGGGCTTCCGCCGAGCGTGACGCGGTTGATGTACTCGTTGTCCGTCTCGACGGGCACGCGCGCCGACAGCCAGGCGTTGCTCGACACGGCGATGGTCGTGGTCCCCGCGTCGGCCCCGAAGTAGTGGAAGGGGAACGGCAGCGTGACCGGCTCGAGCTCCTCGTCCCAACCGGAGGTCGAAAACAGCGGCGTCGCGGTGGTGCTGATGTCCTCGAACGCGACCGGAATCGAGGTGAGCCGGTACGGGAAGCAGCTCTCGTTCTCGGCGCCGGGCGTGCCGACCGAGCCCGCGGTGCCGTACATCGCGCTGCGCGTGCAGGTGCCGAAGCTGCCGATGCCGTAGTCCCTCTGCGACGAGATGCCGAGGCTGCCCCCGTCCCACTCGAACGTGTTCACCACGAAGGGGCCCGACGTCGGCCCGCCGTCGGGCATGAGCGAGCCCAGCACCTTCACCGACACCGAGTCGGGAATGCCGACCGACAGCGCCATGCCGTAAGCGACGTCGACCGGCGCTCCGCCGTTGTCGTTCATGTTCTGCGACTGGCCGAGCACGAGGTACCCGTTGTTCGCGACGAACGTCTCGGGAGGAATCGTGAACGTCATGAGCGGAGCCGAGCCGGTCGAGATCTCGAGGCCGCCGAAGTCCTGCGCCTGGCCGGTCGCGTTGTAGAGCTCGATGAACTGGCCCTCGGTCACGCCCAGCGCGGGCACCGGCATCACCTCGTTGACGACCACGCTGTTCGTGCCGAACACGCGAATCGCGACCGAGACCCAGCCGTACTGGTTGTTCGTCGTCTTGTAATAGAAGCCCGTCGACAGGCTCTCGGTGCCGACGACGACGGGGCGCACGCCGACCTGCGGCCCGTTCGTGAACCACACGAGCTGCAGCCCGGTGCTCACCACGCCCATCTCGTACGAGAACTGGGCCCGCAACACCTGCGCTCCCAGGAAGATGCCGACGGTCGCGCCGGAGCCGTCCGCGGCGGTGCCGGTGAGCGTCGAGTACTCGAAGCGGAGCTCACCCGTCTCGTACAGCTGCACCTGGAAGGTCAGCGCCGTGGCCGGGTCGCCGGCGACGTGCGCGTTCGTCCACTGCACGATGAGCCGCCGCGGAAACGCCGCGCCGTCGACGAGCCACTCGACCGTGCCGTCGTTCAAGAGATCGAGGTCGTCCCAGAACGGCGCCAGGAGCGGAACCGGCGGCGGCGTGCCCATCGCGGCCTTCAGGTCGGCGTTCGTGCCGAGCGGCGGGCTCGTGGGCCCCAGCGCGAGGAAGCCGTTCGTCGACGCCGTGAACGTCGAGAGCGGCACTCCGGCGATCGGCACCGTGAAGCCGAAGGGGACGGTGAACGTCGCCGTCGCGTCGTTCGACTGCGAGAACGTGAGCACGCGCGCGCTCGCGTTGCCGTGAATGTCCGAGAAGCCCGTCGAGCCCGACATCGACTGCGGCGTCTCGTCGGGAATGCCGATGATGTCCGACGGCGCGAGGCCCGAGACGTCCCACGTCAGCGTCACGAGCGAGCCCGGGGTCGTCGGGCTCGGCGTCGCGGTCGCCACGATCGGCGTGCTGACGGTGACGGTGCGCTCGAGCGAGTCCTTGTCGCCGGCGTCGTTGTACGCCTCGAGCACGTACGTCGTCGTGCGCGACGGCAGCACCGACGTCATGCCGGCGCTGATCATCGCGGCGACCTGCGTCTCGTGGACGATCGGCCCGTCCTTGATGCGAATGACGATCGAGGTCGCGTTCGTCGTCGTCCACATCGCGGTCGCGGGCGTGCCGCCCATCGACACCGCGCCGGGCAGCGTGAACGTGTTCACCTTCGGCGCCTTGGCGACGCGCATGCGCCTGGTCTGGCGAACCGAGAGCCCGTTGAAGTCGTAGACGACGAGCGTGACGTCGACGTCGGCGCCGAGGCTCGGAAGCGTGAAGCTGCCGTTCGCGGTCGCGGGAGGCGCCGTCGAGTACACGAGCGCTCCGCCGAGGAGCAGCTCGGCGCGGTGCGCGTTGACGGTCGTCCACCGCACCGTCGCCGGCTTCGCCTCGGTGCTGAAGCCCGGCACGTCGAACAGCACGATGCCCGGCCCGTCGCGCACGTAGGCGCGCAGGTCTGCCGTCACCGTCTGCGGCGGGCTCGCGGTCGCCGCGGTGAGCGTGAACTGCAGCGGGTAGTTGTCGGGCACCGGGCGCGGCACTCCGCCGTCGGCGTTGAAGTCCGACGGCACGGTGAACTCGAACGTGCCGTCGTCGACCGCCGTCTGGCTCGTGATGGTGACGAGCTCGCCGAGCGTGGCCTCGGTCAGGCGCACCGACTCGGCGCCGCGGGTCTGCCAGTGCAGCTCGAGCTTCTGGCCCTGCCGCGCCGCCGGCGGCACGGCGGCGAAGCGCTGGATGACCGGCCGCACCTTCACGCTCGCGCTCGCCGTGAGCAGGCCGAGCAGGCCGGTCGCGCGCAGGTCGAACGTCGCGCTGCGCGTGAGCGTCAGCGTGCGCGAGCCCGACTCCTCGGTCGAGAGCGTCTGGCCCGAGCTGTCGCGCAGCGTGACGCCGCTGCCGCCGAGCGCCGACCACGCCACCGTGACCTCTTCGCCCGAGTCGATCTCGGCCGGCACCGCGACGAGGAACACGCGCCGCAGGCCCTCGTTCACCGCGACCTGCACGAACGCGCTGTCGCGGCCGCCGGCGCCGCTCGCGCGCAGCACGTAGAAAGACGTCTCGTTGGGCATCACCGTCGCCTCGCCGGCGGCGGCGTCTCCGGTGAAGGCGATGCGGTCGCCGCGCGGGTCGAGCAGCTCGACCTCGGTCGCGCGCTCGGTGGTGAAGCTGAGCTTCACGGCGGTGCCGGCCGTCACCTGCGCTTGATCTGCCGCGAACGTCGTGATGACCGGCGGCGGCTCGGGCGGCGTCGGAGCGGGCGGCGCCGGGCAGGCGGAAAAGGCGATGGCCACTCCGGCGAGCGCCGGACCGAGTGCAGAGACGTTGCGCATGAATTGCGCTCTTAGGCCCTCGCGCGCAGGGTAGCAATGCGACACCGGCCTCGTGTCACACCGGGTACGACGGTGTGTGAAGGGGCGCGTCGGCCAACCGTCGACTCACGCCGACTCACGCCAGCGTGATGGCGGTGTGCGGGTTCGCGCCGAAGATCTGCTCCGGAGCCCGCGTCACCGCCGCCAGGTACGCCCAGAACTGCTGAATGCCCGGCGTGCCCGCGGGCAGCGCGACGTTCGACGACGTCTTCCCCGTGGTGCCCGTGCGCACGTTCTTGCCGATGACCGTCGCGGTCAGGTTGCCCTGGTGGTCCGAGCCCGGCAGCGAGCGCGCGAAGTCTCCGATGATGGCGACCGTCACGTTGCGGCCCGTCGCCTCGAGCAGGCGCGACATGAACACGTTCAGCGGCGGCAGAATGCGGTTGCTCATCATGTCGCGCACGTTGTTGCCGTTCGTGTCGCCGTGCGTGTCCCATCCGCCGTCTTCCGCGAACACGACGTTCGCTCCGGCCTGGACCATGAGCTCGGCCGCCATCATCTGCGTGCGGAAGTTGTTGACGCCGGTGGTGCCGACCGCGACGCCGTACGCCTGGCACAGCCCGGGGTAGTCGAGCGCCAGGCCCTGGCGGCGCAGCGTCTCGACGCCGGTGTCGAGGCCGTCTTTCACGCTGCGCAGCGAGTTCGGGCTGCGCACGAGCCGCTTCTTCGACATCGTGGTGCTGCCGAGCAGCGCGTTCGTCGCGATCTCACGGTTCGGCACCGACGGGTCGATGTCGCCGCCGAGCGCCGCGATGGTGGCGCGCATGTCGGTGATGGTCTGGAGGCTGACGTCGCCCTCGGCCGGCTTCGGGCCGTCGGGCTGGCCGCCGCCGACCACCGCCGCCTTGATGGCGGCCTCGCCGCCCAGCGCCTTCGCGAGCATCAGGTGGTAGCTGCGCCCGTTCATGCTCGCGAGCGACGGCTGCGCCGCCTCGTGCGCGGTGAGCCCGTGGCGGATGCCGACCGACGCCATGTGGCTCTTCGCGAACGCAGGCATCGAGCCGAACGTGCCGTCGACGACGAGGTCGTTGCCGAGCGCGAGGCCGTTGCCCGCGGAGCAGCCGAACGCGCCGGTGCCCTGGAACGAGTCGTGGCTGCAGAACAGCGAGTTGTAGCCGCCGTTGAGCATCACGACGAGCAGCGCCGGCTTGTCGGTGACGGCGCTCTGGCCGAACGCGGTGCCGGCCCTGCCGAGCGCGGCCGCGCCGGCCATCGCCGCGGCACCCTGAAGCAGCGAACGTCTGGAGAAGTTGGAGGACATGGTCGTGGCTTTCGTTCAGAAGGTGAGGAAGGGCGCGCTCGAGAGCACGGAGGCGCAGCCGTAGGCCCACTTGCGGCGCGCGGCGCTCTCGCGGTTCGTGCCCGAGACGACGACGTCGACGCAGGCCTGGACTTCGTCGGTGTCGGGGGAGCGGCTCCAGAAGCGCTTCGCGAAGCCGGTGCACTTCTCGACGGCGTTGGTGGCGTCGGGCATCGCGTCGAAGTCGGCGGTGTTGGTGAAGTCGAGGCAGCCGACGAACGCGACGCGCATCGAGCTGTAGAGCGAGACGGCGGTGGCGGAGGGCTCGACGTACCAGCGGGGCGGCACCTGGCCGAACGTGCTGGCGAGCTGGCCGAGGAGCGCCGGAGCGGCCTTGCCGAGCACGCGGGCGTACTCTCCCGAGAGGGCGCTGTAGGGCTTCACGCGGTCGCGATCGAAGCCGACCTCTTCGTCTTCGCGGCCGGCCTCGAGGCGGGTGCCGCCGAAGCCCTCGTAGCCGTACCCGAAGTCGCAGGCGGACATCTCGACGGGGTTGTCGGGGTTCTCGGACGGGTCGATGACGTCGGGCTCGTCCATCGTCATGAGCTTGTAGTCGAGCGTGGCGCCGCCCTGGCAGCCGGCGAGGGCGAGGAGAGCAGCAAGAGCGAGCGAGAAGGTCTTCATGGTGGGCCTCACTGGCAGAACCCCGGGTCCTTCACGATGGCGGCGACGGCGGCCTGGAGCGTGCCTTCGCTGCGGAACTCCCTCATGCAGCGGTCGAAGGCGGGGGCCTCGCAGCGGTTCTCGTTGCGGCCGAAGAGGAAGTTGAACGCGAGGCGGCAGGTGCGGAAGCGGAAGGACTCGCTCTCGACGAGGGTGGTGACGAGGTCCTTCATGTTCGTGACGGTGTGGCCGCCCATCATGGTGACGGGCGAGCCCTCGGGAGGCTCGAAGACCATGTCGCCGCCGGTGACGTCGACGCGCTTGGGGAGCACGGAGGCGGCGAGGTCGAGCGCGTACATGCCGTCGTAGTGGCAGCCGCGGCAGCCGACGGCCGAGCGGCCGGTCGCGGTGATGTCGGCGTCGGGGGCGTTGGTGCTGGGCACGAGCTTGAGGCCGATGGTGTTGTTGAAGATGCGGTAGGCCATCGAGAGGACGATGCCGTTCGGCTCGTTGCCGGCGTAGCGCTTCATCCACGCGGGGCTGGTGAAGTAGCCGAGCCCCTGCGGGTCGGGGACGACGACGACGGTGTCGGCGGCGTTCTTCTCGACGCGGTAGTTGCCGAGGAAGAGCTCCTTCCACGGCTTGCGCTTCTGGAGCACCTCCCACGCGAGGTAGTACGGAGCGTCGGCCTCGGCGGTGGCGCCGGGCGTGCGGTTGAAGGTGGTGTTGATGAAGCGCGCGTAGCGCTCGATGAAGTCGGTGGTGTCGATGAGGGAGTCGGCGCGCGCCTGGGGGTCGACGCTGGAGAGCAGGTCGGCGGTGGGGGCCTTGCCGGTGAGGGCGATGGCGACGCGAACGGCGCAGCGCTCGCGCTTGTCGAGCTCCTCGGCGGTCTGCGCCAGGGCGGCCGTCGAAGCGAACACCGCGATGAGAACATTGATCCGGGTCATGGAAGCCTCGCTGGGGAGGTGCCGTGAGCACGCGCAGTGCCAAGCTTCCAAGTGGGCGCATTGGTTGCGCGGTGTCCTCGACTGAGGACAGGGGTTGTCATCTGGAGCGCAACAGTGCGCTTCCTGCGCAGGCGCGTGGCTGCACCAGGATCACGTAACGCCGCGGATCAACTTCTTACAGAATGAGAAATCAGGGCACGCGGACGGTGCAGTCGGGGAAGTACTTCTGGAGGATCTGCTTCCGGTTCATGCCCTTGAGGGCCATCGCCTTGGCGCCGAGCTGACAGAGGCCGACGCCGTGGCCGTAGCCGGCGCCCGAGAAGCGGACCATGTTCTCGACCTCCTCGGCGGTGACCTTCATCGAGCGGATGCTGCGCCAGCCGAACGCGCGGCCCATGACGCTCATGAACTCGGCTCCGCGGAAGCGGCGGTTGAACGCCTTGAGCTCGAGCACGCGGCCGGCGGCGTCGCGGCGGAGCGGCTCGAACGCATGGCCCTCGGGAGCGAGGTTGAGGCCCCTGGCCATGTCGCCGCGTTCGATCTCGAAGCTCCACTTGAACTCTGGGGCCTCTCTGCAGGCGGGGCCGTCTTTGCCCGAGTCGCTGACGCCGGGCCCGACGCCCTCGGCGCCTTCGCCGAAGACGTCGCCGGCCTTGCTGGTGTGGCCTCCGCAGGCGGCGTGGAAGAAGGCGGGCTTGAGGCCGATGCCGCCCCAGAGGAGGACCTCGCCGCGCGTGCGCTTGCTGGCGTCGTCGGCGGCGGAGCTGATCTCGTCGGTGCCCTTGAAGAGCTGGCAGTGGGTGAGGTCGCAGAGGTCGAAGCCGTCGTCCTTGTGGCGGCCGCGGGAGGCGAGGGCGAAGGTGCGGCTGACGATGGCCTGGACCTCGAGGGCGGCTGCGGGGAAGCCGTCGGCCTCTTCGGTGACGACGCTGGGCAGGTAGTCTTCGACCTGGACCTCGTCGATGAAGCGGATGAAGGAGCCCTCGGGGAGGGCGGTGAGCTTGCCGGGGTAGCCGTGGGGCTTGTCGTCGAGGGTGACCTTGATGTCGCCCTCGGCGGTGATGACGTCGCAGAGCTTGTCGCCGGCGGTGAGTCGGCGGTCTTTGAGCTTGAGCTCGACCCTGGAGGCGGTGATGGGCTCGCCGTCGCAGGTCAGCTTGTCGGCGGAGAGCCAGCCCTCGTAGGGCTTCTCGCGCTGGAGGACGCGGACCTTGAGGGGCGCGGGCAGCGCCGTGGTGGCGACGAGGACGAGGAGCAGCACTGGCTGCTGAAGCTACTACGGTGGTGGCGGGGTGGGTTGCGTTGAGTCGGAGGGTTCGAGGAGAGCGAGCCACGTCTGCTCGCGCAGGCGCAAGAGCTCGTCGAGGATCTCGAGGGCCTCGGTTCTGCCGCGGGCGCCGATGGCTTTGACGAGGTCTTTGAAGCGCTCTTCGGCGGAGTCGAGCTCGGACTCGTAGGGAGCGAAAGCGAGGAGCCGCTCGAGAACGCGGCGGATCGTCTGCGTGAGGAGGATGACGGGCTCGTTGCCGGTCTGGAGGGCGAGCTCGCAGAAGACGCGCTCCTCGTTGAGGAGCATGGAGGGAATCGCGGTCCAGAAGTGGATCTTCCACGCGTGGCGGATGTCGAAGACGGCCGACATCATGCGATCGGTGTCGTGGCGGCCGTCGATGAGGGTCTCGACGATGGGCGGGTAGATGGCGCGGCGGAGCCAGAGCAGCTGGCGGAGGGTGCGCTGCGCTTTCGGTGAGGGCTTGGACATCAGCGTCGAGAGGAGGTCGAGCCCGCCGTTCGATCGCCAGCAGAGGATGCGGGTGCGCACGCCCCGCCTTGGCTCGAGGAGGCCCTCGGCGACGAGTCGGGAAACTGCCTCGCGGATGGCGCTGCGGCCGACCTTGAGGCCGGCGGCCAGCACGTGCTCGGGGGGGATCAATGCACCGGTCTCGAGCTTGTCTGCCAAGATCAATGCGCGGAGTCGATCAGCGACTGAAGTGCTCATGAGGCGCAGTAGAGCAGAGGGGTCTGACGTTCTTGTTTGCTGATCAGGCCGGCGGCCCTGCTCCGCGCACGACCGCCGGCCGACGATGACGACGGCGGTTCGGTCGCGCGCCGAGCTGGTCCCCGAGGTTGTCAGACAACTGCCAGCCAGCACCCGTGCGGGTTGTCAGGTCAGACAAGTCGGGGGCCCCCTCGAAAAAGGCGAAGGCGGTTGTCAGACAACTGCCGCTCGGGCCCGCTTTGGGTTGTCAGACAACTGGGTTGGCGAATTCCGCAGGGGTGCCCGACTGATCAGGTCAGACAACCTCTCAGGCGCCTAACCCCGCCTAACCCACGTTGCGCAAGAAGTCGGCGACCTCGGCGAACCGCGCCTCGAGGAAGCTGCGCACCTCGCCGTCGACCTTCCGGGCGTCCATCGCGGCCTTCATGCAGCGCAGCCACGCGTCGCGCATCGAGGCGTCGACGGGCACGCGCGCGTGGCGCATGCGCAGCCGCGGGTGCCCGTGCGTCGCCATGTACGTCTGCGGCCCGCCGAGCCAGCCGATCAGGAACATGCCGAACCGATCGCGCATCGCGCGCGAGACCCGGCCTTGCGCGTCGAGCTCGTGGAGCTTCGCGAGCGCCGGCTCGTTCGCGTCCATCGCGTCGTAGAACGCCTCGGTGAGGGCGCGGACGGCGTCGGCTCCGCCGAGGCGGAGGAACGGCGTGTCCTCTTCCGTGGGGTTCCACGAGCCGGTGCGCAGCTGCGTCATGGAGACGCCACGATGACCCGCGGCGGCACGACGACCGGCGGAGTCACCGGGCACTGCGTGCACGGCCCGCGCAGCGGCACCACGAGCGTGCGGCCGACGCTGAGCAGCGTGCCGGCGAGCCCGCTCGCCTTCTGAATCAGCTTCACCGTGCTGCCGTACTTCACCGCGAGGTGCCCGAGGGTCTCGCCCGGCCGCACGCGGTGCACGACCTTGTTCTCGTCGGGCCGCTTCGCGAGCAGCGGCTGGACGCGGCGGCCGAGCTCCTGGGCGCGCGGCGAGAAGAAGCGCACGTGGAAGTGGTCTTTGTGGCGCCGCGCGTGCTGCACGAGGCCCCCGAAGATGCGGCCGAGCAGCGCCTCGTCTTCGCCCTGCTCCCGCGCGTAGTCGCGCAGCGCCGCCTGCACCTTGCGGTCGAGCAGCACGACCTGCACGTCGGCCTTCTCGGCGAGCGACTTGAGCAGCGCCCAGTTCGCCTCGAGGTTCATCGCGCCGATGCGGCTCTTGCCGCTCAAGCTGCGCAGGTCGGTGCCCGGCACGTAATAGAAGCCCAGGTCGACGTCGCGGCCCGACTGGTGGCTGAAGTGCGGCCTCAGGTAGCCGCCCTCGCGCTTGCCGATGTGGTTCACGCGCAGCGGTGGAGCGGTGGGCACCGCGGTGGCGACGTCGTCGGCGACCGCGTTGAGGTAGTCGATGGTCTCGGAGGTGCCCCAGCCGTTCTCGGGCGTCACCACCTCGACGTGGTCGGAAGGCTTCAGCTGCACGCCGTTGATCAGCCGGCCGGCCTCCGCGAGGCCCACCGACACCGAGCCCAGCGACTCGAGATCGCCGACGAAGCGGTGCTCGAGCTCGGCGTCGTCGATGTCCGCCGAGTAGAGCAGCGTGCCGTCGGCCGGGACGTCGAGCAGCACTTCGCGCTCGGCCGGGTCCGGCGTCTCGTCATCGTCTGACGAGTCGGGGTCTTCGGACGAGGGTAGCGCGCTCATCCCGGGGGCCTCGGCTCCCTCCCCGCCGGAGGCGACGTCATTTTCTTTCTTCTGATCCGACGCGGGTAGCGCGCTCATCCCGGGGGCCTCGGCCCCCTCCCCGCCGGAGGCGACGTCATTTTCTTTCTTCTGATCCAACGAGGGTAGCGCGCTCAGCGCTACGAGCAGCAGCAGCATCGCGCCGAAACATAGTAGGGAACACGCACGTGAAGAAGGTTTCGCCGCTCTTCGTGGTCGTCCTCATCATCGCCACGTGCGGCCTCATCTACGAGCTCATCGTCGGCACGCTCGCGAGCTACCTGCTCGGCGACTCCATCACACAGTTCAGCACAGTCATCGGCGTCTACCTCTTCGCGCTCGGCGTGGGCGCCTGGGTCAGCCGCTACTTCGAGCGGAACATCGCGGCGCGCTTCGTCGAGGTCGAGCTCGCGGTCGCGCTCGTCGGCGGCATCTCGGCGCCCTTCCTCTTCTTCACGTTCAGCGAGGGGGCGTCGTTTCGCGTGACGCTCTACTCGGTGGTGCTGGTCACCGGCACACTGGTCGGCCTCGAGATTCCGCTCCTGATGCGCATCCTGAAGGACTCGCTCCAGTTCAAGGACCTGGTGTCGCGCATCCTCTCGTTCGACTACCTCGGCGCGCTGTTCGCCTCGCTCCTCTTCCCCATCGTGCTGGTGCCGAAGCTGGGGCTCGTGCGCACGTCGCTGCTCTTCGGCCTGCTCAACGCGGTCGTCGGGCTGTGGAGCACGTTCCTCCTCGAGGAGCAGCTCGGCGCCGTCGTCCGCCTGCGCGTGAAGGGCCTCATCGCCTGCGCGGTGCTCGTCACCGGGTTCGTGCTCGGCGACCGCATGACGCTGCTCTTCGAGGAGCAGCTCTACCACGACGAGGTCGTGCACGCGCAGTCGTCTCCGTACCAGCGCATCGTGCTGACCCGCGGCGCGCGCGGCTTCTCGCTGTTCCTGAACGGCAACCTGCAGTTCTCCAGCGTCGACGAGTACCGCTACCACGAAGCGCTCGTTCACCCGGCGATGCAGGCGGCGGCGTCGCGCAGGCGCGTGCTCATCCTCGGCGGCGGCGACGGCCTCGCGGCCCGCGAGGTGCTCCGGTGGAGCGACGTCGAGTCCGTCACGCTCGTCGACCTCGACCCCGCCATCACCTCGCTCGCCACGCAGTACCCCGAGCTGCACACGCTGAACGCCGGCGCGCTCGAGCACCCGAAGCTGAGGCTCGTGAACGACGACGCCCTGCGCTTCCTCGCCGAGCGGCCGGCCGGCGAGCGGTGGGACGTCGCGGTCATCGACTTCCCCGACCCGAACAACTTCTCGCTCGGCAAGCTCTACACCACGCGGTTCTACGCGCTGCTCAAGTCCGCGCTCGCCGACGGCGGCGTCGCGGTGGTGCAGAGCACGTCGCCGCTGTTCGCGCGGCAGAGCTTCTGGTGCGTCGACGCCACGCTGCGGGCGTCGGGCTTCCAGACGAAGCCCTACCACGCGCTCGTGCCGAGCTTCGGCGAGTGGGGCTACGTGCTCGCCGGCGTGGGGGCCCCGCTGGAGCTGCGCGCTCCGCTGCCTGAAGGGCTGCGCTTCCTCGCCGCCGAGACGCTGCCGACGCTGTTCCACTTCCCGAAGGACATGGAGCAGGTGCCCGTCGAGGTGAATCGGCTCAACAACCAGGTGCTCGTGCACTACTACGAGGAAGAGTGGCGGCGGTGGAACTGAAGCGGGCGTTGAGCCCCATGGAGCGGGCGCTCTGGCACGTGGACCTCGCCGCTCCGTTGAACTTCACCACCATCGCTCGCGTGACGGGCCCGGTGAGCGACGAGGCGCTGCGCGCGGCGCTCGTGCAGCTGCAGGCGCGTCACCCGCACCTGCGCGAGCGCATCGAGGACCATCACTTCGTCGAAGACGAGGGCGTGCGCCTCGACCTGCGTGTCAGCGAGAGCAGCTGGGTGCACGAGGTCGAGCGCGAGCTCAACGTACCCATCACGGCGCCGCTGGGGCGCTTCGTGCGCTCCGGCGAGTATCTGCTGATCACGCTGCATCACGCGATCGGCGACGGCATGTCGGGCGTCTACCTGATGCGAGACTGGCTGAAGGCTGCTGCCGGAGAGCGCCTCGAGCCGCTGACAGACCCGGGCGGAGTCGACGCGCTGCTGCCGAAGCAACCGGGCTTCTTCGACCACGCCGGGTTCATGGCCGCTGACGCCCTGCAGATGCTGAAGGCCGGGCGGGTGCTGCACGTCGCGCAAGACGAGCCGCGCTACGCGTACGAGCGGCGGGTGAGGGTGACTCCGGTGACGCTGGAGGCGGAGCTCGTCACCGCGCTCTCGGCCCGCGCGCGCGCCGAGCAGACGACGGTGCACGGAGCGCTGTCGGCCGCGATGATCCTCGGCATCCTCGCCGACGCCGGGCTCGCGCAGGGCGGCGTGGCGTTCGGCAGCCCGGTGAACGTGCGCTCGAGCATCGGAGTCGGCGAGGAGCTCGGCTTCTACGTCTCGATGCTCGCGTTCCGCACGCGCCTACGCTCCGGCGTGTCGCTGTGGGACCTCGCGCGCGAGGTGCGCCGCACCCTCGAGACGCAGCTGGCGCGGAAGGCGGGCCTGTCGATGCTGAAGCTGATGCCGTTCGTGTGGAGCGTGGTCGGCGCCGAGGAGCTGGCGCCGCGCGCGCTCGCCGAGGGCTGGCCGAAGCTGGTGCCGACGACGTCGGGGCTGACGAACCTCGGCCGGCTCGCGGTGCAGACGGAGTTCGGGCCGCTGCGCCTGGCCGAATGTCACTTCGCGGCGAACCCCTCCGCGCTCGGCGACTTCCTGGCGACTGCGACGTCGCTGCACGGGCGGCTGTTCTGGAACTTCGTGTGGCCGTCGCCGGCGCTCACCGAGGCGCACGCCGAGAAGCTGATCGCCGACATCGCGTCGCGGTTGCGCGCCGCGGTCTGACGTTGTACGAGCGCGCCGTCGTCGGTGAGGGAACCCGGTGTGAATCCGGGACTGCCCCGCAGCGGTGAGCAGGAACGAAAGCCGTCATCAAGCACTGGGACCTCGGGGGACCCGGGAAGCGACGGTGAGTAGGAGCGAGTTGATTCCAAGCGCGCTGTCGCGCGATGGCCTGCGAGTCCGAAGACCTGCCGAGCGATGTGCAGTGTTTCCGAACGCCGGCCGCGGGGCTGGCAGGAGCAAAACGTGAAGCAACACATCTGGGTCGTCGCCCTCGCGCTCGTCGCGTGCGGGCCGGGCATGAACACGATGGACGGCGGGACCGCCGGAGGTGCGGCCGCGGGTGGCCGCGCGGGAGGTCAGGCCACCGCGGGTGGCTCCTCGGCCGGAGGTTCCACGGCCGGTGGCGCGACCGCGGGCGGCGCGACCGCAGGCGGCGCGACCGCAGGTGGCGCGACCGCAGGCGGAGCGACCGCAGGCGGAGCGACCGCAGGCGGAGCGACCGCAGGCGGCGCGACGGCAGGTGGCGCCACAGCGGGGGGCTCGACGGCGGGTGGCGCGAGCGCGGGCGGCATGGTGGACCCCTGCCTCACCGCAGCGCACGACCCGGTGCTCGGCACGTTGAACGCGACGACCGCCGCGAACGTGCAGCAATCGGTCGCGGCCCCGATGGGCCTCGTGCACCTCGCGGTCATCGGCGCGCAGGCCTACGGCCTCTTCGACGACCACACGGTGCGCCCGCTCGGAGTCTTCCCGAACCTCGTCGCCGGCGCTCCCATCACCGACGTGCGCACGCCCGCCGACCGCACGGCCGTCGTCTACCTCAGCAACTACCTCGCGAAGAGCGGCACGCAGCTGCTCGCCGGCTACACGAAGCTGGGCATGACGATTCCCGGCAGCGTCGCGTTGATCGAGACCACCGACGCCGGCGTCCGCTACTTCGACGCTCCGGGCAACTACAGCGCGGCCGGCATCAGCGACGGCTTCGCGGTCAACGGCACCGGACTCGATGGCCGCGCCGGCACCAACGTGTGGATGCTCAACACGACCGACGGAGGCACGCACCCGCTCGCGGTCTTCGACTCGAGCTGGATGGCGGCGAGCGGCTTCACCGCGGCGACCACGTCGTCGGTGCTGCTGCTCGGCTACTTCCATGGCGGCACGTTCGCGAACGTCATCCGCGCGGCGCCGCCGCTGCAGTACACGCCGGCGGTGCAGAGCGCGATGCCGTTCCAGCTCGCGCTCTCGGTGCAGGTCAGCTCCAGCGGCGATCTCGTCGACTACGGAGCGTTCGGCCCCGACGCGCTCGCCATCCGCGGCGGGTTCCGGGCCACCTACTTCACCTCGTACACGAACCTCGTCGAGCGCATCCCACTCTCGCTCGCCGGTTCGACCGTCACCGTCGGCACCCCCGTGACGCTGCTGTCGTCGATGAACGAGTGCACGCACGTGGCGTTCAACGCGGTGTCCGGTTCCGACGTGCTCCTCGGCATCAAGGACAAGAACGGCCTGCGCGTCGTCAGGCTCGCCCCGTGAAACGGGCGCTGCTCGTCGTGCTGCTCGCGGGCTGCGGGCAGCACGTGGTGCCGGGCGTGGACGCCGGCACCCCAGACGCGGGACAGCCGGTGAACGACGCCGGCGTCGACTCCGGCATTCCCGATGCGGGCGAGCCCGACGCCGGTCCGCCCGACGCCGGTCCGCCCGACGCGGGGCCTCCGAATCCGTTCGCCGACCGGGTCGCGTCGTTCACGCCCGGGCCCGGCGCCGGCTTCGGCCAGAACCGCTTCCCCGACATCGTGCTCGGCCCGCCCGAAGGCTACGGCGCGAGCGCCGGCTCGACCGACACGCTCTCGCTCGGCACGGGGGGCAGCATCGTGCTCGAGCTCACCGACGTCGTGCTCGTCGACGGGCCGGGCGTCGACCTGCTCGTCTTCGAGAACGCGTTCAGCGGCTTCAGAGAGACCGGCATCGTCGCGGTCAGCGAAGACGGAGGCTCCTGGTTCGAGTTCCCCTGCGCCGCGGTCACCGACGGAGGCACCGAGGGCTGCGCCGGAGTGAGCCCGGTCTTCTCGGCTCCCGGCAACGGCATCTCGCCGACCGACCCGATGGCCGCGGGCGGAGACGCGTTCGATCTCGCGCAGCTCGCCGTGCCGCGGGCGCGGTTCGTTCGCATCACCGACACGGGCCGGAACCCGGCGGCGCCGCCCACCGCGGGCTTCGATCTCGACGCCATCGCCGTCGTGAACGGAGCTCCGCACTGAAGAGCGCGTCCCCTCTCCCCTCGTAGGGGAGAGGGACAGGGTGAGGGGCTTAGTCGTCGTCGCGGCGGAGCTCGACGTCGAGGCCGAGACCATCTTCCTCGGGGTCCCCGCGCGTCACCCGCACGTCCCACGGCCGGCAGCACACGGGGCAGTCCTCCGTGTACTGCTCGTGCGAGGGGCCGTGGGCGTCGACCTCCACCTCGACGACCTCGCCGCAATAGGGGCACTGCTGAGACAGTGACTCGCGTTCCAAGTCAGTCTTGGAGCGCCTGGTTCAGCAGCGCGCTGAGCTCGGCGTCACCCAGCGCGATCGCGGCCAGCGACACCACCTGCGTCGTCGCGCGCCTCGACGACGGCATCTGCTTCAGCCGCGTCGCGGTCGCGATCAGCGCGGCCGCGTAGTCGCGCCGGTCGCCGCCCGGGCTCCCGACGATGCGCCTGCCGAGGCCGAGCATCAGCTCCTCGGGCACCGACAGCACGCCGTTGTCGATCTGCAGCCCTCCGACGATCTCTCTGGCCAGCGCGTCCGCGTCGATCATTGGAACTCTCCCAGCTTGTTCTCGTAATTCCGCGCGTCGAGCCGCGCCATCAGGTCGAGCATGAAGCCCTGATCCGCCCGCTGCTGCTCGATGGTCGCGGCCAGCTCCGCCACCACCTTCGCGTTCGGGTTCCCGTTCTTGTCCAGCTTCGCCGCGACCGCCCTCGCGTCGTCCAGCTCCTTCGCCGAGAAGCCCTTCTTGCCGGTGAGCTCCACCAGCTCGGCCAGCGCCTCCTTCGTCAGCACGCCGTCGCCGCCGACCTTCGTCACGTCCGACAGCGCGAGGAACAGGTTGTCCGAGAACGTCTTGTCGCCCGACTGCTCCACCTGGAGCTTCACGTCCCACGGCGAGAACCCGTTCGCCTTCGCGTCCTCACGCTTCGCCGTCTCGATCGCCATGTCGGCGGCCTTCTCGGACACCATCAGAATCGCCGACTGGATGAACGAGCCCATGTTCTGCCGGAACACGCTCGCGTCCGAAATGCGCACGCCCTTCACGCCGATGAGGTTGAGCTCCTTGTCGACGACCGCGTGCGGGTCACTCGGGTCGCCCATCTGCATCGTGCCGTTCGGGTGGTGGTCCCACGCGTTCTCCATCACCGCCTTCGACAGGTCCGCGTCCGACTGCACGTGGTCGCCCGGCCAGGTCTCTTTCTCGACCATGTCGGCGTACTGCTTCGTCAGGTCGCGCACGATCTTGATGCCGTTCACGATCGGCATCTGGTCGCCGGCGCGCTCGTCCTGAAAGAACTTCTGGTTCACCTTCGTGCGCCCGTTGATGTCGTCTGGGTTCAGCCGCACGCTGCCCTTCTCGTCGCCCTTGTTCTCGTCGAGGATGACCCACGTGATCAGGTTCGGGTCCTGCGTCGCCTCGGCCGAGTACCCCGGCTTGTAGCCCTCGAACTTGCCCGGCACGCCGAACACGTAGAGGTCGGGCTCCGCCTTCGACGGGTCGCTCTTCACGCGGAACGCCGCCACGATGCCGTTCGTCGCGAACAGGCCTTTGCCCGTCTCGAGCCACTTCTTGTACGCCGGGTTGTCGGCGTTCGCGTTCAGCTCCACCTCGGTGAGCACGGGCAGCGGCTTCTTCAGGCGCTGCACCACGCCGACCTCGTACCGGCCTTTGAGGTGCTCGCCCGCACCTTCGCGGATGACCTTCGGCTCGATGCCGTTCTTCTTCAGCGTCTCGACGTCGGCCGGGTTCGTGTAGCCCGACCGCGCGGCGATCGCGTACGTCTCGAACGCGCCCGCCGACAGCACGAGCTCCCGCTTGAACGCCTCGGTGTGCAGCACGCCGTCGGGCGTGCGGTAGCGCACCGCGGTCGCCTCGTTCTCGTCGTTCATCACGAAGTCCTGAACGCGCGCGCCCGAGATGATGGTGAGGTTCTCGGGGTGCTTCGCCTGCACGTCGAGCAGGCGGTCGCGCGGGCCGTTGCGCCGGCCCTGCTCGTTCGCCGTCAGCGGCGTCACCACGAAGCCCGGCACGTTGTTCGCGCGCGCGTGGTTCGGGTCGAAGAGCGTCGTCAGCATCTTCAGCCGGTCGCCGATCGTGCCGACCTTCGTGAAGTTGTACTTCAACGTCTCGTAGACCAGCCGGCCGAGCTGCGGGTTGTCTTTGATGGTCTTCAAGAGCTCGAGGTCGATCGGCCGGTTGACTTTCAGCCAGCCGTCGAAGCCGTGGCCTCCGAGGTTCTGCAGCGACTCGACGCCCAGCCCCTTGCCGATGCTGTGCAGGAGCTTGAGCACCGGTTGGTACTCGGCGCTCTCGATCTTCTGGAAGTACTGCTGCATCTGTCTCGCGCCCCAGCTCTCGTCTCCGAGCGCCTTGGCGATGTTGTCCCAGTCGACGTCGTCGGGCTTCACGAAGATGCCCGCGTTCATGCGCGCGCTGCCGCCGATGCCCTCGCCGCGCGGCACGAACTTGCCGTCCATCTCCTTCACGAACTTCGGGTCCTTGAGGTCGTCTTCGAGCTTGTCGTGGTGGTGAATGAACTCGCCCGTGCCGCGCGTCAGCAGGTCCTTGTGCTCCGAGGCGATCGCGTGCAGGCCGAGCGGGGCAGACTCCTTCACCTGCTTGTCGATGCCCGCCTCGAGGACGAGCACCTTGTAGCCGGCCTCGGCGAGGCGCGCCGCCGCGGGGCCGCCCCCGGGCCCCGAGCCCACCACGATGTAGTCGTACTTCGCGCCCGCCTTCTGCGGGATGACGTGCACCGCGTCGACCGCCGCCGCCACGTCAGGCTTGTTCGACCGGGTCTTGAAGTCGTCGCTCACCGCGACGCCGGTGGTGACCTCCGCCGGAGCCACCGTCCCCGGCGCCGGGCCAGCCGGTGCCTTCGTGACGGGGGTCTTCACCTCTGCGGGAACGGGACGCCGGTCGGCTCGTTGGATCGCCATCGCCGCGCGAACATAGCGACGTTATGTCCGGCAGTCTAACCGCGCGCCCACGCCGCCCACGACGCCGTGACCGCGGCAGGGCTGTCGAACGTCGCGACGCCCTCGCGCTCGCCCGGCGGCAGCGCCTGCGCCTTCGACGTGTTGATCAGCTTCGTCACGAACGTGCGCCACGCCTGCGGCACCGGCGTGCCCGGAAACAGCGCCGGCACTCCGGGGTCGTCGCTCGTCAGCCGCAGCGCCTGCGGAGGCGCCTTCCTCACCACCAGGTCCACCAGCAGCACCCGGCGGGCTCCGACGGGCGCCACGCCCACGTGCACCGCCAGCACCTCGCCGAACGGCACCACCCGCTGCGTCTCGCCGCTGGTGAGCGTGATGCCCTCGCGCGAGACCGCGCCGAAGCGCACCTCGGTGACCGCGGGCGCCTCGTCTTGCGGCTCCAGCTCGAGGCTCAGCGCTTCCCGCTTCGTCTGCGTGCCGAGGCTCGCGAGCAGCTCGTCGGCCATCGTCTTCAGGCGCCCGCCCGCTGCGCCGGCCTGGCGGAGCAGCGGCTCGAACAACGGCTCCAGCCGCGGGTTCTTCAGGCCCTGGAGGTGCTTCGCGAGCTGCAGGCAGAACGGCGACGAGAACCGCGACACGTCGACGTGCTGCCACACGCGCAGCACGGTGCCGGCGAGCTCGGCGTCGTTTCGCTGCATCAGCTTGCGCAGGTGGCGCTCGAAGCGGGCGCCGCCGCCGCCGAGCCGCAGCTCGACTTCGCCGAGCAGGGCCTCCGCGTCCTCACGGCCCGGCATGACCTTCAGCAGCTCGACGAGGTTCTCCTTCGCGACCTCGAGCTCCCCGCGCGCCGCCGCGATGGAGGCGCTCTCCATCAGGTCGGACTTGTGGGCGGTGTCGAGCTCGGCCTCTTCGGCGGTGAGCAGCTCCTTCTCGAAGCCGAGCGCGCGCATGCCGAGGGCGACGCCGGCGCCGAGCGCGAAGCCTCCGACGTGGGCGCCGGTGGCGACTCCGGCGGCGCCGCCGTCTTTCAGGTCCCACAGCTCGCGGAGGAACCAGGCGACCCCGCAGACCCACGCGGGCACCAGCGCGGTGCCGGCCCAGATGCGGATGAGCCAGATGAAGTACATCATCCGCACCTTGCTGCGCGCGAAGCGGACGGCGAAGGCGCCCATGCAAGCGGCGATGGCGCCCGAGGCTCCGGCGATGGAGACGACGGCGTGCGGCTGCAGCGCGAACTGCGTCGCGTTCGCGACCAGGCCACCGAGCACGTAGAAGACGAGGAAGCGCAGGCGGCCCCAGGCGTCCTCGAGCAGCGGCGCGGTGATGTAGAGGAACAGCAGGTTCCCGAGCAGGTGCAGCCACCCGAAGTGCAGGAAGAACGACGTGAGCCACCCGAGCTGCAGGAAGCCGCGCGCCGGCACGAGCGAGTAGCGCCGCATGGCGCCGCCGCTGCGCTCGATGAGGCGCTCGAACAGCCGCTCGAGCTCGGCCTGCTCGGAGCGGCGGACCTCGGCCGACGGCGGCGTGATGTCGGGGTCGGGCACCTCGAACGGCAGGTCTGCGGCGGCCTCGGGCAGCTCGAGGTACGGGTGCTGCGCGTAGTAGCTCTGCAGCTCCTTCCACGCGCCCAGGTCGGGTCGGTTGTCGGCGAGCAGCCAGGTGGAGACGAACGCGAAGATGCAGAGCAGGGTGATGGCGATGCCGACGACCGGCAGCCTGACCCGCCCCGTGCCGGCGGCGATGGGAAGGAAGAAAAAGATGGGAGCGTGAGTGTACGCTGGCGGGCGCGTGCAGTTCGCTGACCTGCTCACGAAGCGCGGCCGCCGCGTGCTGGAGGGCAGAGAGCTCGGCGGCATCCTCAAGACCGGCACCCGCTTCATCGCCGAGCGGGGCCTGCTCGACGCAACGAAGTGCCGGGCGCTGCTGGCGCGCCTCGAGCGAGACGTCGAGCTGGTTCCGTTCGAGCGCGGCATTCCCCCCGAGAGCATCTGGGGCCTGAAGCGCAACTACGAGGAGCTGCTCCCGAAGACGGTGCGCTGCAAGACCGCGCGCAGCATGAAGACGGCCGCGCTCTCGTTCATGCGCTCCGACACGTTCGGCGCGTTCGCAGAGGCCCTCAGCGGGCGCCGCGTGCGCAGGCGCTGGGGCACGCAGGTGCTCGCGTACGGCCCGGGCGACTACGCCGGCCCGCACCACGACCACCACCCGGAGGAGCCGCTCGCGCGCGACGGCTACACCGACGTGCACCTCTCGCTGTGCACCGCCGGCGTGAAGGCGCAGACGCTGGTCTACGCGCCCTATGCCCACTTCAGCGAGCAGGCGAGCGTCACCGGGCCTCCGCTCGTCACTGCGTACCGGCTGCCCTTCTGGCACTACACGACGCCGCTGCTCGGCAGCCCGAAGGCGCGGCGCTGGGTGCTGCTCGGCACCTTTCTCGACGCGTGATTGCGCAGCGGTCAGGTCCGCGGTGTAGGGTCACCAGCCATGCCTCCTCCCATCAGCGACCGGAAGCTGTCGGATGCCTACCGTCTCCTCGAATCGCAGCAGGCGCCCATCGACGAGGGAAAGGCGCTCGAGCTGCTGCAGCACGTGGCCGACGGCCGGGGGTATGACGGTAAGCGCGCGGGCGCGAAGCTGAAGGGCTTCAGCACGCGCGACGAGCAGTTGAGCTTCATCAAGGGCGGCATGACGGCGGGCGAGAAGAAGGACCTCGTCGCCATCCTCGACAAGGGCACGGTGCCGCTCGACCCGGCGGCTCGCCAGCTGATCGAGGCGGTGCTCGACCGCCAGGCGCCGCAGCCGATCGGCGGGCCCATCACGCTCGTCGGCTCGCAGGCGAACGGGCTCGCGGGGCAGGCGAAGCCCGGCGACGTCATCGAGGCGATCAACATCAGCGCCGCTCCAGCGGGCCGCCTGCACATGGACGAAGGCACGGTCGTGGCGACCGCGGGCGCCGACGGCAAGTTCAGCGCCGGCAAGCTGACCGGAGATCAGGCGATCAAAGAGGGCGACCTCATCCGCATGAGGGCGAAGCACACCGACGGCACCTTCAGCGACTGGGTGACGGTGAAGGCGAGCGGCATCGCCCCGAACGACACGCGCAACGCCGAGGTCGCGCTGTTCCGCATCGGGGCGACTGACTCGGGCAACGGCAAGGTCAGCATCACGAACATCAACGCGAGCCGCCAGGTGTCGGAGCCGGGCGCGAAGCTGCAGTTCACGAACGTTCGCACCGGTGAGAAGTCGCTCGTCACCATCGACGACAAGGGCGGCTTCCCGGCCGGCTTCCAGGTGAACGGCAAGGCGGGCGACACGTTCAGCGTCGCGGCGACCGACGGCGTGAACAACGTCGACTTCGCGGTCTCGGTCGGCAAGGTGCAGGTGCCGGGCGTCGACGGCGGAGTGGTCGATCTGATCCGCGACCCCGCGCCGCTCGACGAGCACAAGACGTACGCGAAGAAGCGGTTCGAGGGCCCACTGTTCAAGGACGCCGTGGACATTCACGACTCCATTCAGGGGCAGATCGGGAACTGCTACTTCCCGTCGGCCATCTCGGCGATCGCGCAGAACAACCCCGACATCTTGAAGAACATGATCAAGGACAACGGCGACGGCACGTACACCGTCACGTTCAAGGAGCGCGACCCGCGCACCTTCCAGTTCCGCGACGTGAAGATCGACGTCGACGGCGACCTCTACGTGCGCTCGTGGGGTGGGCCCATCTACGGCAGCTCGAAGGGCGACAAGGGCGAGAAGACGATGGAGCTGTGGTACCCGCTCGTCGAGAAGGCCTACGCCCAGTGGAAGGGCGGGTTCGAGGCGATCGGCAACGGCGGCATGTCGAGCGACGTCATGCAGGACGTGATGGGCAAAGACGGCCGCGACATGTGGATCTCGGAGGGCAACCAGGCGCAGGTGTGGACGACGCTGAAGCGCGCGCTCGACTCGAAGCAGCCGGTGTCCGCGGGCACGTACGGCGAGACCCAGGCGGCGCGGTACACGAACACCGGCGTCTACGCGAACCACTCGTACTCGGTCATCGGGTACGAAGAGGTGAACGGCGAGAAGTTCGTCCAGCTGCGCAACCCGTGGGGCGAGAGCGAGCCGGCCGGCAACGGCCCGAACGACGGCGTCTTCAAGCTGAAGCTGCAGGACTTCAGCCGGCTGTACCAGACGCTGATGTACACGAACCCCTGAGAGTCGGCAGTTGAACTTCCGACTCCCGACTCCCGACTTCTAGCTTCTTAGACCAGCTTCCAGACCTTCTGCAGCGCCTTGCGCGCCGCCGGCGGAATCTCGCCCGGCTGGAGCAGCTTCGCGACCTTGAGCTGCGCCTTCACGACCGCGCGCTCGTGGCTGAACGCCTTGAAGCCGAAGAACCCGTGCGCGCTGCCGTGGCCCGAGTTGTTCACGCCGCCGAACGGCAGGCCGTGGTGGAGGTACTGCACGAGCGAGTGGTTCACCACGGCTCCGCCCGAGGAGGTGCGGTCGAGCACGCGGTTCACGACGTCTTCGTCGCGCGAGAACACGTAGAGCGCGAGCGGCTTCGGGTCCGCGTTGATGCGCCCGAGCACGTCGTCGAGCTGCGTGTACGGGATGAGCGGGAGCAGCGGGCCGAAGATCTCCTCCTGCATGATGCGCGAGTCCTGCGGCGCGCCCTCGAGCAGCGTCGGAGCGATGTAGCAGTCCTTCTCCGAGACCCTGTCGCCGGTGAGCACCTTCGCTCCCTTCGACTTGGCGTCGTCGAGCAGGCCCTTGAGCCGCGCCGTGTGCCGCGCGTTCACGATGCGCGCGTAGTGCGGGCTCATGTCGTCTTTGTTCGGGTACGCCTTGTCGAGCACCGCGCGGCAGCGCGCGACGAAGCGGTCGTAGACCTTCTGGTGCACGTAGACGTGGTCGGGCGCGATGCACGTCTGGCCCGCGTTCGCGCACTTGCCCCAGATGACGTTCTGCGCGGCGAGGTCGATGTCGGCGCTCTCGTCGACGATGGTCGGGCTCTTGCCGCCGAGCTCCAGCGTGACGGTCGCGAGGTGCTTCGCGGCCGCGGCCATCACGACCTTGCCGATCGCCGGGCTGCCGGTGAAGAAGATGTGATCGAACGGCAGCTCGAGCAGCGCCTGCGCCGTCGACGCGTCGCCCTCGAACAGCGCGACCTCGTCTTCGGTGAACACCTCTTTGACGAGCTTCGCCATCTCGGCCGAGAGGTTCGGGGTCATCTCCGACGGCTTCAAGATGGCCGTGTTGCCCGCGGCGATCGCCGAGACGAGCGGCACGAAGGTGAGGTTCACCGGGTAGTTCCACGGCGAGAGGATGAGGCAGCGCCCCTTCGGCTCGTACTTGAGGTGCCCCGAGGTGCCGGCCATCACGAGCGGCGTCGGCACCTTCACCGGCTTCATCCACTTCGCGGTGTGCGCGATGGCGTCGTTGAGCTCGAGCGCGATGGGCAGCAGCTCGGCGAGGTCGAACTCGCCCGCCGGCTTCTTGAAGTCGGCGTGCGCGGCCGCGTACCAGGCGTCGGTGCGCGAGAAGATAGCGTCGCGCAGCTTCTTCAGCTTCGCGACGCGCTGTGCCGCGGTCGAGGTGCGCAGGCGCAGCGCCGTCTCGCGCTGCTTCTCGAAGACTTCGCGCAGGCGCGCGTGCTGTGAGCCGGGCAGGACGCTGACGGTGGCGGTGGACATGCGCGCATCATGGATCAGGCAGAGGCCGCATGACGATGGGAGACTCGCTGACGTCGAGCAGCTGGCCCGCTGTTACCGTGAGGAACCACTGCTTGCCGAATTCGCGCGGCAGGTAGCCCTGCCAGGTCTTGCCGTCGACCTGCGACTGGGCGGCGACGAAGTAGACGCCGGGCTCCGCGGGGATGATGGCGGTGCCGTCGAAGAGCTCGTCGCGCGTGGGGAAGTCGCGCGGCGCCGCGACGTCGACGGTCGGGCCGATCGCGAAGCCTCCGGGAATCGGCGTCGCCGAGTCGGGGAGCAAGAGCGCGACGCCCTGCAGGTTGGGGACCTCTTTCGGTGCGCTGATGCGGACCTTCACCCAGCCGACGTTCGCGGCCGGCTCGCCGAGGTCGAACGTGGAGACGTGCGTGTGGCAGACCGTGCACGAGCCGTTGCCGATGCGCCCGTTGAAGCGGGTCCCGAGCGCGACGGAGAAGTCTCCCGTCGTTTCGTCGAGGTGCTCCATGCGCCGCTGCACTTCTTTGCGCCAGGGCCAGCGGGCCGCGTTGTTCGACCTGAGCGCGGTGAAGTACCCGACCGGGGCCTTGTCGTTCTTGCCAAGCCGCAGGTCGAGATCGGCGATCATCGCCTGCATCGCGGAGATGTTGTACGGGGCGATCGGCGAGTCCCAGAGGCGGCGCGAGCGATCGAGGTCGAGGCCTCCGGTTGCATGCTGCAGCGCGGAGGTCGCGGTGACGATGGTGTCGAACCAGGTGCGCGCCTCTTCGAGGACCTCTCTCGGAGCGTCCTCCCAGTTTGCGACGGCGAGCGTGAAGCCGAACGGCGTGAAGCCCTGGTACTCGCCGCACGCCTTGCGAATGTCCTCGAGCGCCGCGTGCTTCTCCGTCGCGTCGCGGGCCGCGAGGAAGACGATGTACGCGCGCCACAGCGGCAGGCGGGCGTCGTCGGGGAACTTCGGAATGGCCTCGTCGAAGGCGGCGAGGCCCTCGGCGCGCACGTCGGTGCGGTCGAGCTCGGCGACGGCGACGAGGCTGGCGGCCGCGATGGCGCGGGCGCGCTCGGGGCCCTGTGGCACGTCGTCGTGGAGCCAGCGCCAGACGGTGTCGAACTGGGAGACGTCGTAGTTGAGCATCCAGGTGACGGCCTGCAGCGGCTGGGCGGTGTCGGTCGGGCGCGCGGGGATGGCTTCGGCGGCGGTGAAGCTGGCCGGCGGAGTGGCTTCCCGTGGCGTGTAGTTGCATGCAGCGAGGGCGAGGAGGAAGAGCGTTCGGTTCATGCCGGTAGGTGGCCGGAGCCCGGCTGATCCGGCCTGCTCCGGAGGTCACGACTTGAGGTCACGGGTGGGGCATGACCGGGTGCGCGCATGAGGCTGGAGCCGCTGGGTGGGCTGGAGCGGGACTCCGACGTCGACGGTTGGTGGAGGTCCGCGCCGGGCGCGGCCCACGTCCAGCCGCACGAGCTCTTCGTGCGACTGCAGCAGGCCGTGTATGTCCAGCTGACTGCGGCTGCGATTGGGACGTCGAGGACGGGCTGCAGCTCGTGTATCGCGGCGGGACGACACTCACGCGCGTGTACATGGGAGACGGGCGTTTGACCGGCTGATCAAGCGAAGCCGAGCTCGCGGGCCTTGAGCGCGGCCTGCGTGCGGTCGTGCACCTTCAGCTTCCCGAAGATGGCGGTGACGTGGTTCTTCACCGTGCCCTCGGAGATGAACAGCGCGGCGCCGATCTCCTTGTTCGACGCGCCGCGCGTGAGCAGCGCGAGCACCTGCGCCTCGCGCTCCGTGAACGGGCTCTCGGCGGCCTTGCCGGCCGGAGCCTGGGTGCGCAGCCGCGCGAGCTCGGCGAGGACCTTGGTGGCGACCGCCGGCGCCAGAAACGACTCGCCGCGCGCGGCCGCCCGCACCGCTTCCTTCAGCCGCTCGCCGGTGGCGTCTTTGAGCAGGTAGCCGACGGCCCCGGCGCGCAGGGCCTCGAAGACGTGGTCGTCGTCGTCGAACGTGGTGAGCACGAGGACCTTGCTGTCGGGGTGCTTCACCTTCAGCGCGCGCGTCGCGGCGACGCCGTCCATCACCGGCATCTGCAGGTCCATGAGCACGACGTCGGGTCGCTCCCGGGCGCAGACCTCGAGCGCCTGCTGCCCGTCGCCGGCCTCGCCGACGACCTTCAGCTCCGGGTCGCTCGAGAGCACCGCGGTGAGCCCGTCGCGGTAGAGCGGCTGGTCGTCGACGGTGATGACGCGAATCATGCGGGCACCTCGACGGTGAGCTCGAAGCCGCCGCTCTGCCGCGTGGCGAAGGCGAGGGTGCCGCCGACCTGGGCGAGGCGCTCCTCGAGGCCCTTGAGGCCGTTGCCGGGAGTGGGCGAGCCGCCGACGCCGTCGTCGAGCACGCGCAGCTTCACGCGAGCGTCGGCGTAGTGCAGCTGCACGGTGACGCGCTTCGCTCTCGAGTGGCGGCGGACGTTGGTGAGCGCCTCTTGCGCGGCGCGGAAGAGCGTGAAGCCGACCTCGGTGGGGAGCGCGCGGGCGTTCCCCTCGGTGGTGAGGTCGGCGCTGAGGCCGGTCGCGTTGCACTCGGCGACGAGGCCGTCGAGCGCCTGCGCGAACGGCTTCACCTCGCTGGCGCCCTCGCGCAAGAGGCTCACGGAGCTGCGCAGCTCGGTGAGCCCGTCGCGGAGCAGCTGCTGCACCTTGGCCATGCGCTCGTCGCGGCCCTCGGCGGAGCCGCGGGCGGCCTCGAGCTGAACGTTCGCGACGGTGAGGTAGTGGCCGAGGCTGTCGTGAATCTCGCGCGCGATGCGGTTGCGCTCGCGAATCGTCGCCAGCTCGGCGACCTGCTGGTTGAGGCGCTCGACGTCTCGCCGCGCGTAACGCTCGCGCCGGGCGATGAGCGAGAAGATGAAGACGAAGCCGACGGAGGAGGCGAAGCCGGCGATGCCTCCGGCGAGCTGCCTGGTGTCGGCGGCGATGCGGGGGATGACGAGGCCGCACATGAAGACGATGAGCGCGGCCTCGACGGCGAGAGCGATGCGCAGCGGCAGGTAGAGCACCGCCATGCTGGCGAACGGCATCGCGACGAGGAAGGCATAGCCGTCGCTGAGGTACAGGGCCGCGCAGACGGCGGCGCCGTAGAGGGCGAGGGTGGTCGCGAGCGGACGCAGCCCGGGCTGCCGCTCGGCCCAGGCGACGCCGAACGTGGAGATGCCGAGCGCGAGCGTGATGATGACTCCGAGCACGATGGCCATCGTCGGAGTGGCGGGCGTGATGGCCTGCAGCAGGCCCGGCACCGTGGTCGCGACGACGGCGATGACGGTGCCCTTGCTGATGAAGCGAGGCCGATCGGTCTCCACGCTGACGCGTACCAGAGCACGCCTTCTCAGGCGGCGAGAAGTGGTGCGAGCAGGCGCTGCCGGGCCCAGCGCTCCTCACCCCCCGGTGACCGGGTGAGCGGGTGAGCGGGTGACCGGGGGGTTGATGGCCATCGCCGCGGCGCGGGCCTGCGGGGGCACGCCCATTCGACCCCCGGTGAGCGGGTGAGCGGGTGAGCGGGTGAGCGGGTGAGCGGGTGACCGGGGGGTCGAGAGGGCCGCCCGGCGGCCTGCCCGCGGACGCTTTGCCCAAGATTCGGACATTCCTTCGTCGTAGAGCGTCCGAAGTGCGCGCATTCGGCCTGCTCGCTGTCTTGTTGAGCCTCACCGCCCGCGCCCAGGACGGAGGAACCGTCGTCCCGCCCGAGCAGCTCTTCGACCTGAAAGCCGTGCTGCCTCCCGGCGTCCTCGCGCCCGGTACCACCGCCGACATCGCCCTCCTCATCACCATCGCCGAAGACGGCTCCGTCACCGACGTCGCCGTCCAGGCCCAGCCCGCGCCCGCGCTCGCCGCCGCCGCCACCGACGCCGTCCGGCGGCTCCGCTTCCGCCCGGCCACCCTCGACGGGAACCCCGTCCGCGCCCAGGTCCGCTACGTCGTCCACTTCGAAGCCCCCGCCATTCCCGACGCCGGCCCCACCGACCTCGCCCAGCTGAAAGGCAGGGTCATGTCGAAGGGCACCCGCGACCCCGTCGCCGCCGCCTCGCTCTTCGTCGACGACGCCGGAACCCCGCAAGCCGAGACCGGCCCGAACGGCGAGTTCGAGCTCCTCCTCTCGCCCGGCCCTCATCACATCGAAGTGAGAGCGCCCGCTCACGCGTCCGGCGCCTTCGACGAAGCGCTGAAGCCTCGCGAGCAGCTCGACGTCACCTACCGCATCGTCCGCGACGTCTTGAACCCCTACGAGACCGTCGTGCGCGACCGCGCCGACCGCGCCGAGGAAGCCCGCGTCCAGCTCTCGGGCCCCGAGCTCCGCGAGGTCGCCGGCACCCAGGGCGAGCCGCTGCGCGTCATCATGCTCCTCCCCGGCGTCACCACGCCGCTCTCGGGCATCTCGTACCCCATCGTGCGCGGGGCCTCACCGGCCGCCACCGGCTTCTTCCTCGACGACGTCCAGATTCCCCAGCTCTACCACCTGCTCCTCGGGCCCTCGGTCATCCACCCCGACTTCATCGACCGCGTCGACTTCTACTCGTCGAACGCGCCCGTTCGCTTCGGGCGCATCACCGCCGGAGTCGTCGCCGCCACCGCCTCCAAGCCCCGCGACGATCGCCCGCACGTCTCCGCGTACGTCGACGTCCTCAACGCCGGCGCCTTCGTCGAGGTGCCGATCGAGAAGACCGGAACCAACGTCGCCGTCGCCGGCCGCTTCAGCTACACCGGCCTCGTCCTCCAGCTCGTGGGCCAGGCGCTCGCGACCGGAGCGACGCCGGTCGCCGACTTCTACGACTACCAGGCGCGCATCGAGCAGAAGCTCGGCCGCGCCACGCTGCGGCTCCTCGCGTTCGGCAGCTCCGACCTCATCGGCGCCCGCGCCGACGACCCGGTCAATGCACCCTCGTCGTACGTCACCTCCCGCTTCCACCGCGCCGACCTCCGCGCGCTCGTGCCGCTCGGCCCCGGCGTCCTCGAGGCCGGCGCCACCGTCGGCACCGAGACGCAGGGCCTCTACAACGAGCTCAACGCCGTCACGCAGGCGAGCTTCCTCATGAACCGCTTCACCGCCGGCGGACGCCTGCGCTACCGGCTCGAGAAGGGGCCCGTGCAGCTGAAGCTCGGCGCGGACATCGAGCGCCAGCAGTCGGACATCTCTCTCGAGGTCGCGATGTCGGCCTCACCGTTCCAGGTCCCCCGCACACTCGGAGTCTTCGGCGGCGCCTTTCTCGAGCTCGCGCTCACCGAGGGCCCGTTCACCGCCGTCGCGGGAGTGCGCGGCGACACGTTTCACCTCGCTCCGTCGAAGTGGCAGGCCAGCGTCGACCCGCGCCTCGAGCTGAGGCTCAGGGCGCACGAGCGCGTCACCGCGCACGCGGGAGCGGGCCTCTTCCACCAGGCGCCGCTCCTGCTGATCAACCTGCCGGTCACCGACGCCGCGGCCATCGGCGACGGCCTGCACACGGTCGCCCAGCTGTCGGCGGGCGTCGAGGTGCAGCTGCCGCTCGGCCTGCAGCTCCAGCTCGACGGCTTCTACAACGACCTCGTCGCGGCGAGAGAGCGCAGCCTGCAGCAGTTCGCGACCGGGCTCACCACGCTCGACGACCGGCTCGCGGCGTCGCGCACCGGCCGGGCGTACGGGCTCGAGGTGATGCTCCGCGCTCCGGCGAAGGGCCGGCTGTTCGGGTGGGTCGCCTACTCGCTGATGCGCAGCGAGCGGCTGCGGCGCTTCGGCGTCTACTCGCAGGACGGGGTGCTCGCGGAGCAGCGCGAGGCGATGCTCCCGTTCGTGTTCGACCAGACCCACGTGCTGAACCTCGTCGCCGGCTACCAGCTGCCGTACGGCTTCAAGGTCAGCGGCACGTTCCACGTGAACTCCGGGAGGCCCGAGAGCGGCGAGTTCAGCTCGCGCACGCAGCGCCTCGTCAAGAACGACCTCGGCCTCTACCAGTGGCAGCCGGTGCCGCTCGACCAGGTCGACCGGCTGCCTCCGTTCTGGCGGCTCGACCTTCGGGTCTCGAAGACGTTTCTGTTGAACGTGGTCTCCCTCGAGCTCTACCTGGACGTGCTGAACGTCGCCGCGCGCCAGGAGGTCGTCACGTACACGTATTCCTACGAGGCTCCCTCCGGCGTGCCGGCGAAGGTGCTGCCGGTGAAGGTCCCGAACGGCATCCCGCTGCTGTACCCGTCGCTCGGGCTGAAGGGGGCGTGGTGAAAAAGGGGACAGGCTACTTTTCCGGCTCGGCGACGGCGGTCGAGCGGTCTGCACGGGCCATCGGAAAAGTAGCCTGTCCCCTTTTTCTCCTCGCCGCCTGCGGCGCCGGCCCCGACGACCTCTTCATCGTCAGCGGGCGCACCGTCACGCGCGACGGCGAGCCGCTGAGCGGAGTCCGCATCTCCGCCGACCGCCAGCGCGGCTGCCGCGAGAGCCTGAGCACGCCGCTGCGCGACACCCGCAGCGGCGACGGAGGCTCTTTCTCGTTCGACTTCATCCGCGTCGAGGTCTCGTCGCTCAGCGAAGACGTCGCGCTCTGCACGCGCGTGAAGGCGCACTTCCCGAGCGGCGCCGAGGTGTGGACGACCACCGGCTTCCTGCCGTACCGGCTGCAGCTGCCCGACTGGAACGACTGGACCGCGAGCTTGAGCCTCGACGACGGCGGCGTGCCGCGCTTCGACCGCGTGCTCGACGAAGGCGGGCTCACCGAGTGCCGCGGCAGCTTCCCCGACCGCGAGGTCGTCGAGCACGGGCTCACCGCGCGCGCCGCGAGCGGCACCGCGTGGGAGGTCACCGACCACGTGCTGCAGAGAAGCGTGCCCGACGGCGGCGTCAGCCCCCTCACCACCTACGTGAAGGTGCCGATCAGCCTGCCGCCCGAGGCGCTCGAAGACTTCGCCGTCGACGTCAGCGCCGAGGCCCGCCGCATCGGCTGCGTCGAGGTCATCGGCAGCGACTCGCTCGGCGCTCCCGGCCCGTACCAGCTCGTCACGCGGTGGTCGTCGCCCGGGTCCGTGCCGCTGCGCGGCCAGCTCACGCCCGCAAGCCGCGGAGCCACCTGCGACGACCTGCAAGAGCCCTGCTTCCTCACCGACGGTGACCTCGAGCCGCGGCTCTTCGACCCGATGAGGCAGACCTTCACCCTGCGGCTGCAGCGGCCGGCGCGCGTGCGGGCCATCGCGCTCCGCGGCGGGCTCATGGACATCTCGTTCGTGCCCGAAGAGATTTCCGTGCGCGCGGGCAGCGACGCCATGAGGCTGCGGCCCGACGGAGGCACACCCGATGCCCTCGACGACATCGTCATTCTCCCCAGCGGAGCGCTCGCCCGCCGCGCCTTCCGCCTCTACGTCCTCGACCGGCCACTCGCCGCCTCCAGCGTCATCGAGCTCGAAGCGCAGCCGGCGTTCTACGGCCTCGCCGAAATCTCACTCTTCGAGTGAGTCACCACGCCGTCGGCGCGTAGTCCTTGAAGAACCTGCCCCACACGAAGCTCCGCGTGCGCTCGGCCTCGAAGACGGGGTCGACGACGCGGGCGGCTCCGTCGACGATGTCGAGCGGCGGGTGGAAGTCGAGCTCGCTCTGCTTGCGCTCGGCGTGCTGCAGCGGGTCTTCGTCGGTCACCCAGCCGGTGTCGACCGCGTTCATGTAGATGTGGCTCTTCGCGTAGTCGGGCGCGCTGGTCAGCGTGAGCATGTTGAGCGCCGCCTTCGCCATGTTCGTATGCGGGTGCTTGTCGGTCTTCGTGCCGCGCGAGAAGCTGCCCTCCATCGCCGAGACGTTCACGATGTGCCCCGGCGTCTCGCGGTGCCTCAGCATCAGCGGCTTCAACTTCCCGCACAGAATGAACGGAGCCACCGCGTTGACCAGGTGCACCTCGAGCATCTCGGCGGTCTGAACCTCGGCGAGCGTGAGGCGCCAGCTGTTCACGAGCCGGCGATCGACCTGCTGCAGGTCGGCGTCGAGCTTGCCGTGGGGAAAGGACGCCTCGACGTCCTGCTCCATCTCGTAGGGCAACAGCGAGAGCGCGGCCGAGTGGTGGATGCCGACGGCGGCGTCGCTCGAGCGCCACGACGTCGCGAGCGCGTCCTTCGGGGGCTCGAGCTTCTCGAGCAGCGCCGAGCGCGCGGCGAGCAGCGGCTGCAGCGGAGCGGGGAGCTCCTTCACGCGCCGGCTCTCGGTCTCGAGCAGGTGCCGGTAGAAGCCGGGGGGCCGGCGCACCGTCTGTGCCGCGTTGTTGATGAGGATGTCGAGCCGCTCGTGCGTGGCCTCGATGTGCCGCGCGAACACCTCGACCGACGGAGCGTGCCGCAGGTCGAGCCCGTGCAGCTCGAGGCGGTGGCTCCACTTTCCGAAGTCGGCCTCGCGCGAGTAGCGCTCGGCGGCGTCGAGCGGGAAGCGCGTCGTGGCGATGACGGTCGCGCCGCTGCGCAAGAGCATCAGCGACGCCTGGTAGCCGATCTTCACGCGGGCGCCGGTGATCAGCGCGACCTTGCCCTCGAGCGGAGCCGTCTGAAACCGCTTCGCGTGGTTCAGGTCGCCGCACGAGCAGCACATCATGTCGTAGAAGAAGTGCAGCTTCGTGTACTCGGCCTTGCAGACGTAGCAGTTGCGCGGCGTCTCGAGCTCGCGCTGCGGCCCCGGCGGCGGCCTTCCCCCCTCGGGCAGCGCGGGGGCGCGGTAGACCTCCTGCGCGCGCGCCGTGCGAATCTGAACCTCGGCGCGTGTCGCGCGGTCGCGCTGCCGCCGCTCCAGCTTCTTCTCGGTCGCCTTCTTGCGCCGCACCGCCTTCGCGAGCCGGTTCTGGACGTCGCGCTCGGGAATCGCGACCTGCCCGACCGCGCGCAGAAAGGCCTTGCGGTCGCCTTCCGGCAACTCAGCCAGCTGGGTCCGGTCTTCGATGAGTCGTTCGAGCAGCGCCGTGCAGCGCTTGAGCTCTTCTTCCGTGAGCTTCAAGTCGCGGCATCGTTAAGCCGGTTTGCCGCGCGAGTCGAGAGCCACCGGTCGAGGCTGAGCAGCCCCGGCCCGTGCGCCACGAAGAAGCACAGCCCGCCCGCCACGCCGAGGTTCGCGAGCGCGAACACCCGGTTCACCTCGGCGGCCATGTCTCCGTGAAAGCAGACGAGGCCGACCGCGAGCCACACCAGCATCACGAGCGCGGCGCGCTTCGCGTAGAGGCCGAGCGCGAGCAGGCCGCCGCAGGCCAGCTCGAGCAGCACCGTGACCCAGAACAGCCCGCCCCACGCGCCGGCGCTCTCGGGGTCGAACGCGGCGCCCTTGAGCACCGCGCTCCCCAGGAAGACGGCGGCGAGCAGCAGCCGGCCCGCCAGCACCAGCGCCTCCGTGCGCGCCCGCTCTGCGACTGCGACGTCGTCCATGGTCTTGGGTCACCCGAGCAAGAGCCGCGCCGTGGTACAGGCGACGATGTGCGTCCGTCGCGCCGCGACCTCATCGCGTCGTTTCTCTCCGTCGCGGCAGCGAACGCGGCGTGCCGGAAGACCGCGCGGGCACCGCTGCCGGGAGCGCTCGTGGACTCGGTGTTCCAGTTCGGTCACCTCCTGCGAGGTGCACCGTTACCGGTCGCGCCCAACCCGCGCGCGGTCGACGTGCTCATCGCCGGCGCCGGAGCCGCGGGCTTGTCGGCTGCCTGGCGCCTGCGCAGTGCCGGTGTCGGCGACGTCGCCGTGTGCGAGCTGGACGCCGAGGTGGGAGGCACGGCGCGCTCGGGGACGAGCCCCGTCACCGCGTTCCCCTGGGGAGCGCACTACCTGCCCGCGCCCCTCTCGACGGCGGGCCCGGTGCCGCGGCTCTTGCGCGAGCTCGGCGTGATGGACGACGAGGGCGGCTTCGCCGAGGCCGCGCTCATCCGCGAGCCCGAGGAGCGCGTCTTCTACCGCGGCACCTGGTACGAGGGCCTCTACCTGCGCGCCGGCGCCTCCGCCGACGACCTGCAGCAGCTCGAGCGGTTCGAGCAGCAGATGACCGCGTTCGCCGAGGCGCGCGACGCAAGAGGGCGCCGCGCGTTCACCGTGCCGGTCGCCTCGTGCAGCGACGACGCCGAGTGGACGCAGCTCGACCGGCTCTCGATGGCGCAGTGGCTCTCGGAGCAGGGCTTCACCTCGCAGCGCCTGCTCTGGCTCGTCGACTACGGCTGCCGCGACGACTACGGCGCGACGTCGGCGGGGACCTCGGCGTGGGCGGGCATCTGGTACTTCGCCGCCCGGCACGGCAACGCGGGCTTCCTGAGCTGGCCCGAGGGCAACGGGCGCCTCATCGCGCAGCTCAAGAAGAGCGTGGAGCGCGTCGAGCGCGCGCTCGTGCACGGCCTTCAGCGCCAGGAGGACGGCCGCTGGCTCGTGCACACCATCGACGAGAACCGCGCCCCGAAGAGCTTCCTCGCGCGCCAGGTGGTGCTCGCGTGCCCGCGCTTCGTCGCGGCGCGGCTGCTCGGCCAGCCGGCCCTGGCCTCGGCCTTCCGCTACTCGCCGTGGGTGGTGGCGAACCTGCACCTGAAGGCAGCGCCGCAGAGCCGCGGCTTCCCGCTCGCGTGGGACAACGTGCTGAACGGCTCGAAGTCGCTGGGCTACGTGGTCGCGACGCACCAGCGCGCGCGGGCCTCCGACGCGGGGCCGACGGTCTTCACCTGGTACTACCCGCTGACGGGAGACGACCCGAAGCTCGAGCGCGAGCGGCTGCTCGCGACCGGCCAGGGCGACTGGGAGGCGGTGGTGCGCGCCGACCTGGGGCCCGCGCACCAGAACCTCGACGCGCTCGCCGAGCGGCTCGACGTGATGCGCTGGGGCCACGCGATGGTCAGGCCGTACCCGGGGTTCGTGTGGAGCGACGCGCGCCGCTCCGCCGCCGAGCCGCTGCACGGCTCGCTGCACTTCGCGCACTCGGACCTCGGAGCCCTCGCGCTGTTCGAAGAGGCGAACCACCACGGTGTTCGCGCCGCGGAGGGCGTGCTCGCGGGGTTGGGCCGGCCCTTCGAATCGTGGCTACAGTCGTGAGCGTGGACGAGGCGGGAAGACAGCGCGTGCTGCAGGCCGGGGCCGCCGCGTACGCGCAGGCGTTCGGCCGCGTTCCGCCGGCGTCGCGCGGGGAGGTCGAGGCCGAGCTCGACGAGCAGCCGACCGAGATTCGAAACTCCGTCACCGCGGCGCTGTGGGCGCACCCGTATGACGCGTTCGTCGAGGCGGTTCGCAGGGCGCTCGTGAAAGCGGTATAGGCTCTCGCCACGCGATGAAGGTCGACACGAGAGCGCTCCAGCAGGTCTACGCGCAGTTCCCGTCGCTCAAGGCGAACCCCGACAAGCGGGCGCTGGAGGCGGCGGCGGTGAAGGTGCTCGGCGCCGCGGGCGCGCGGGCGCTGATGAAGTCGCTCTTGAAGAAGGACACGTACCTTCAGGCGCGCTCGGAGGCGATCTCGGCGCTGCTGACGACGCCGCAGGGGCAGCTCCAGCAGCCGAAGCGGGCGGTGGTGTCGGGGCTGTCGGCGGGCGGCATGCTCGCGGCGGCGGTGCTCGCGAAGGCGGGCTACAAGGTCGACGCGATCGAGCTGCGCGACGGCTACTCGCGCAACATCCAGTTCAGCACGCGGCAGGCGATGGTCGACGAGCTCGCGTCGCTCGACCCGAAGCTGGCCGAGCGTTTTCTCGAGGTCTCGGCGCACATCGTGAAGGGCTCGTACTCGACGCTCAACGGCGTGATGAAGCACACGCCGCGCGACGCTCCGCGGCCGGGAGACCCGACGCAGATTCCGCGCACCGGCGAGGAGCTGCTCTCGAGCGGCGCCGGCATGCTCATCGAGTGCAAGGTGTTCGAGCGCGTGCTCCACGAGTGGCTGAAGGAGCAGCCGAACGTCACGATTCACACGAACACGAAGATCACGCTGTCGGCGCCCGACGATCAGGGCCGCTACTCGGTGAGCGCGGCGCCGCGGAAGGGCGGCACGTCCGTTTCGCTCGGCACGCCCGACCTCGTCGTCGTGGCCGAGGGGTCGGGCTCGTCGGACACGCGCAAGGCGCTGGGCATCGAGCAGGTGGCGACGTCTCCGGAAGCGAAGATGATCGCGGGCGTCGTCGAGCGGCCGAGCGGCGGGCGCGTGGCGTCGCACTACGTCGACCGGAAGGCGAAAGACGGCTCGACCGAGCGCATCCTCGCGATGGCGCTGGGCAGCGCGAAGGTCGACAAGACGTGGGTCATCGTCGAGGCGCCGAAGGACGAGACGTTCGACCCCGGCGCCGGGCTCGACCCGGCGTCGAAGGAGTACCGCGACGCGCAGCAGGCGCTGATCGAGAAGCACTTCCGCGCCGAGGCCGCGCTCGTGATGGAGGGCGACATCTCTGACGCGACGCTCGCGGGGCCGTTCGAGGGAGCGCGGCCGTCGCTGTTCACGCTGCAGCAGAAGATGAGCTCGCGCGCGACGGCGGGCGCGAACGTGGTGACGCTCGGCGACTTCGTGGGCACGGGCCACTTCATCGTCGGAGGGGGCGTCGCGACCGCGACGGTGAGCCACATCGAGCGGCTGAAGGACCTCGTCTTCGATCTCGAGCTCGGCTCCGAGAAGACGGCGGCGCTGGCGAAGTACGACCAGGGCGCGATCGCCGACACGCTCGCGTGGGGCCGGCGCGGCATCTACGAGTTCTACCCCGACGTGGCAGATCGCAACGTCGTCGCCGACGCGTACGTGAAGGCGGTCACCGAGTGGATGGCGGGCAAGAACAAAGACCCGCTCGCCGCGCTCGAGAAGCTGCTCGGGCAGCACGGGCAAGCGCTGCCGCCCATCGGCAAGCCAAAAGCCGCATGACCGGCAGTTGAGCGCCTGACAGGCAACTGTCGCCGAAGGTCGCCGCTGTCGCAGTTTTCCGTGGCCCGCACAAATGAGATCGCGGATCTGCCGACAGGCCCAAGCGATGCAGAGGCGGCCCACCATGAGATGGGCACTGTTCTGTCTGGCTCTCGCTGGTTGTGTTTCGACTCTGGAAATCGCAGACGCTCCGCTCACGGCCGCCGAGCCGGTCGAGGTCACCGGCCGCATCATCGACGCCTGCGGCCCCGAGCCGATGCAGCACGAGCCGGTGGCCATCCGCGTCGCGGGCGAGCTCGAGGTGCTGAGCAGCACCGAGACCGACGCGAGCGGGGCGTTCAGCTTCCGCGTCACTCCGCCGGGCGACGTCGTCGCGCCGATGTTCATCGAGGCGCGCGGCCTGCGCACGGTCGCGAAGCCGGCGCGGCGAGGGCTGGTCGCAGAGCTGGTCCTGCCCTGCACGGGTGGTTAAGGTCGCCCTCGTGGCGACCGAAAAGAAGCAGAAGCCTCTGAGCGACTGGGGGCCGCAGGCCGGGGCGCCGATCGTACCGCTGGCGGTGCAGCTCAACATGGCCGGAGAGCGCACGGCGCCGGTGGCGCCGCCGCCGCCGCCGTCGAAGCCGGTGCTGCCGCTGCTGCTCGGCGTGGTGGTCGGAGCGGTCGTGACCGGCGTGACGCTGATGCTGGTGTCGCCGACGGTGGTGCCTTCCCCCATCGTGATCGTGAGCGCGGGCGCAGCGGTGCCGCCTGCGCCGCCGCTGGCTGCAGCGCCGAAGCCTGTCGTTGCAGCGCCGAAGCCGGTTGAAGCGGCTCCGAAGCCTGCCCCGGTTGCAGCCGCGGCTCCGCAGCCGAAGCCGGCCGAGAAGGAGAAGGAGAAGCAGAAGGAGAAGGGTCCGGCGATGGCCGACCTGTTCGCGAAGGCGGCGGTCGACCCCTCGGCTCCGGTCGAGCTGACGCAGGAGAAGATCAACGAGGTCATCGCCTCGCACCGTCCCGCGACCGGCGCGTGCGCCGAGGCTCAGCGCACGGCGGCTCCGGACACGAGCGGCTCGGTGACGGTGAAGTGGAACGTCGAGCACGAGGGCAAGGTGAACAGCGTGCAGGCGGTGGGCGAGCTGGCAGAGAGCGACTTCGCGACGTGCCTGGTGAAGGAGATCAAGACCTGGACCTTCCCGAAGCACGACACGCCGCACCCGCCGGTTCAGGCGACGTTCAAGTTCTAAGCAGCACGGTGAGGGGGCGCCCAGCCGAGCCGCACCGCGAGCCGCGGGTTCTCTCTGCCCCTCCACACGAACGCATCCAGCACGTAGTGCGTCGCCTGCGGCAGCGCGAGCAGCGGCACCACGAGCGCGAGCAGCGGAGCCCCGAGCTCGATGCCGCCGGACCCGAACAGCGCCCCGCGCTCGTGCCACACGAGCCGGTCCCACAGAAACTCCTCCGCGAACGCGAGCGCGAGCAGCACCGCGCAGAACGCGGGCAGCCCGCCGCGCACGAGCCATGACCAGCGGCCGTAGCCTCCGTCGGCCGCGCGGCCGCGCGAGTAGCGGAACGTCAGCGCGACGTACGGCACTCCGTGCAGCACCACGTTCATCACCGTGAACGCGAAGTCGCTCTGCGCCACGACGATGCCGCCGACCCACGCCAGCGCCGTCGCCGCGAGCAGGAGCAGCTTGCCCAGGTGCCGTTCCCGCCGCCACGCGGCGAGCCACGCCACGACCACGACCGCCATCACCGCCAGCGCCGCCGTGCCGCACCACTCGGGCAGCCCGCCCACGAAGTCGCCTTCCACGAACCACCAGAACTTCCGCGGCAGGTGCGCGTGCCACCACACCACCGGCCCGAGCGTGACCGCGTAGATCGCCGCCGCGTCGAGCGTGCGCCTGCCGTACAGCGCCATCCACCCGGCCTGCTGGCGGATGAAGTGCCACGCCGCGAGGTACGCGAGCACGCGCCAGAAGACGCCGGCCTCGTACGCCAGCACGCCGAGCAGCCAGCAGCCGGCCGGAGCCGCGAAGTAGAGCAGGGGGCGCCGCCGCAGCTCCTCGCCGTCGAGGTAGACGCGGAACAGCGTGCTCCACACGTGCGCGACGTCGATGCACAGCACGAGCAGCACCCACGCCCAGAGCGGAGTCTCGTCGAGCCCGAGCGCAGCTCCCCCCGCCGCCAGCGCCGCCGACCCCACCGCCGCGCCGAAGAACACCGCGAGGTCGACGCGCGGTGAGAACAACCAGCTCACGCGAACGTCACCGTCGATCTCTTGTAGTCGATGCTCACCACGTACCGCTTCATGAAGTCGTTGCCCAGAACGCCGTCGATGCGCCGCGTGAGCTTCGCGACGTGATCCACGTTCACGACCGCCACCGTCAGCCGCTTCACGAGGGCCCCCGCGACCTCGAGCGACTGGATGCGGACGATCTGCAGGTTCATCGTGCCGCCCGCTCCCAGCGCCGTCGCGTTGCCGTGCACGAACAGCCCGAGCCGCTCCACGAGCTGCGGCGTCACGCACGAGTGCGTCGCTCCGGTGTCGAGCAGAAACCGCAGCCGGCCGATGCCGTTGACCCTCGCCGGCACCACGATCAGCGGCGCCCTCGGGTCGAGGCTGGTGAACTTCACGCTCTTCACGGCCCGCCACACTACCGCTACGTTCGAACCCGAACTTGAAAAAGCCCTCCGACGAGCTGTACCAGAGCCTCGCGCTGGCGCTGCAGCGCGGCGAGGGCCACTCGCTGCTCGACGCCGCCCAGGCGCTGCTCGAGCTCGAGGGCCCCAGTGAGCGCGCCGTCGTCGCCTGCGCCGTCGTGCTCATGCGCAGCGGCAAGCTCGACGCCGCGCGCGCCGCGCTCGAGAGCTTCGTGCAGAACCAGGGCGAGACGGCCGCCGTGCTCACCAACCTCGCGAAGCTCGCCGCCGAAGAGGGCGACGAGCCGCGGGCGCTCGCCACCGCGCGCAAGGCCCTCGACCACGACCCCGACTACGACGGCGCCGTGCGCTGGTGGGCCGCCCTCGTCAGAAAGCGCAGCGACGACGCAGGCTACAAGGCCGCGCTCGAGGGCGTCGGCGGGTGGAGGGCGAAGCTCCTGCTCGCCGACGAGGCCTGGCGCATGGGCCACGACGCCGACGCCGAGAAGCTGCTCGAGGAGGCGGTCGAGAAGGGCAAGGGGCCCGCGATGGTGCTCGCCGCGCAGCGGCTCGCCGACCGCGGCTGGCACGACGAGATCGTCGACCTGCTGAAGGGCTGGGAGCCGAAGAAGCACGGCCTCGAGGCCGGCGCCGCGCTGGTGCGCGCGCAGATCTCGCTCGGCCGCTTCGCCGACGCCCGCGCGAACATCGCGAGGCTGCCCGGGCGCTCCCCTCAGCTCGAGCAGCGGCTCATCGAGTCCGAGCTGCTCGCGGCCGGCCCCGGCGAGGTCCGCGCCGTTCCCATCTTCGCTCCGCTGTGGGCGTCGGTGATGCCCGAGGCCGAGCTGCCTCCGCTCTCGGCCGAGCCGCGCGTCGCCATCATGACGTTCACCGACCCGCGCGACAGCGAGCTGTGCCGCTCGTTTCCGCTCGCGATGTCCGACGCCATTCGCAACACCGGCGTCGAGAGCTACGTTGTGCTGCCGGTCGTGAAGGGCAAGGGCCTCGTCGCGACCTCGACCGAGTGGACGCTCGAGCGCACCCTGCGCTTCCTGCCGCCGCGCCACCTCCCGAAGTCTCTCGTGCTCGGCCGCTTCACGCCTGGCCTCTCGGGCGAGCGGCAGCTCGAGCTCGACGTCTACGACCTCGCGTCCTCGGGGGCGGCGACGAGCCTGCGCGCGTTCGGCAAGCGCACCGACGCCGAGCTGCTCGGCAGCGGGCTCAAGCAGCTGGCGCGGCACCTGAAGCTCCACCACACGCCGCACGCGCGTGGCGACGACGCCTGGCTCGCCGCGCTCGCCGCTTCGCTGCCCGTCTTCCTCGTCGGAGCCGGCGCCGTCGACGCCCAGAACCTGTGGCACGCGACGCGCGGCCTCGAGATGGCGCTCGCCGCCTGCGCCGGCAGCGCCGACCCCGAGCCGCGCCTGCTCGCCATCTCGCTGTACGTCAGCGGCATGCGCATGGAGCTGCCCGGCTTCGAGGACTTCAAGGGCGCGGTGCTCGAGCTCGTCATGGAGCCGCGCTCGCCGCCGACCGTGCAGAGTCTCGAAGAGCTCGTGCGCTCGGCCTGATCATTGAGCTAAGCGCTTTTTCATGCGCGCGCTCCTTCCCCTGGCCGTGGGTGTGGTGGTCGCAGGCTGCCCGTCAGAGAAGACCGAGGTGCCCGACGCCGCGGCCGAGGCGCCGCCGCCGGCTCCGGTCGAGCTGACGGTGCTCTTCACCGGCTCCGAGAACGGGTACCTGCTGCCGGTTCCCGGCGACGACGGCCAGCCGAGGGGCGGAGCGGCCGAGCTGCTCGCGAAGTGGATCTCGAAGGAAGGCCACTGCGCCGGCGCGCTCGGCACCGAGCGGGACGCGCCGTGCAAAGACAGCAACACGCTGGTCCTCTCGACCGGCGACAACGGCAACGGCGCCGCCATCTCGAGCGTGTTCCACGGCGAGCCGACCGCCGAGGTGATGAAGCACATGGGCTACGCGGCGAGCGCGTTCGGCAACCACGAGGTCGACTTCGGCCGGCCGCAGTTCGTTCGCAACCGCGAGCTCGGCGGCTTTCCGTACCTCGCCGCGAACCTGCCGGCCTCGGCCGACGGCGACAGCGCCGAGCCGCTCGGGCTGCAGGGCTCGGTCATCGTGAAGCGCAAGGGCCTCGACATCGCGGTCGTGGGCCTGACGTCGCCGAAGACGCGCTCGTCGACGATGCCGGGCCGCCTCGACGACGTCACGCTGGTGGAGGACGGGCAGGCGATGGCGGCGCTCCCGACCATCGCGAAGGCCGACGCCGTCATCGTGCTCACCGACGGCTGCCTGTCCGACCTCGCGCCGGTGCTCGACGCGCACCCCGAGTGGAAGGTGACGGTCGCCGCGGGCCAGCAGTGCAACGAGGCGTTCCCTCCCAACGCCGGAGGCGCCGCGCTCGTCTGGTCGGGCCGCCGCTTCCAGGGCTACGGCCGCGCGAAGCTGACGTTCCGCGGCGAGAAGGTGACCGGCGTTCAGGCCGAGACGATTCAGCTGGAGCCGAGCGCGGCCGCCGACGCGAAGGTCGCCGAGATCATCGCCGGGTGGAAGAAGAAGCTCGACGACGCGCTCGGCGAGCAGATCGGCTTCACGAAGAAGGGCCTCGAGCAGGGCTCGCCGCAGCTGGCGACGTGGCTCGCGACCTCGCTCAAGGAGCAGTTCAACGCCGACGTCGGCCTGGTCAACGCGAAGGGCACGCGGCAGGGGCTCGCCGCCGGCGCGGTGACGAAGGCGTCGGTGTTCGACCTGATTCCGTTCGAGAACTCCGTCGTCGTGGTGAAGGTGCCCGGCGACGTGCTGCGCAAGGAGCTCGCCAACCCCGAGGCCCGCTTCGTCGGCGTGAAGAGCGCGAAGGCCGTCGACCCGAAGAAGACGTACACCGTGGCGACGAACAGCTTCGTGTACTTCGGCGGCGACGGCTTCGAGCTGAAGGCCGCGGACCCGAAGCCGAGCTTCACGGGCGAGCCGTGGCAGAACGCGGTCATCGCGTGGACGCTGAAGCAGGCGTCGAGCGAGAAGAAGCCGCTCGAGAGCCTGATCAAGTGAGAAGCCGAGCCTCCCTCTCCCCTCGTAGGGGAGAGGGCCGGGGTGAGGGAGCCGTCGAGCGGTCGACGCTCGAGAAGTTCCTGAAGTCTCCCGCAGGCCGGTACGTCTCCGGTCACACCTGGGTGTACGCCTGCCCGGCTCCGAACCTCTTCACCTTCGCGCTCTGGGGCCGGCCGAGCGAGGCCGACATGCGCGCGCTGGCGACGGCGCTGGAAGTGGAGCTTCAGCCGCACGTGCCGGAGCACGCCTCGCTCGTCGACGTGCGCCGCGTCGAGGCGGTCGACCCGGCGGCGTTCGAGGCGCTGCACGGCTACGTCAAGCGCCACCACGAGGTGCTGAGACGGAAGGTCACGCGCCTCGCGCTGGTGCGGCCCGCGGGGCTCGTCGGCGCCGTCGTCAGCGGCTTCTACCAGGTGATGGACTCGCCGTACCCGACGCAGACCTTCACCGAGCTCTCCGAAGCCGCGCGCTGGGCCGGCGCCGACGCGCAAGAGCTCGACGCGCTCGCGGCCGAGGCCAGCGGCGTCGACGCGCTGCTCGCCTCGCTGAAGGCGCAGTTCCTCGAGCGTGGCGTGAAGCTCGGCATCGGCGAGGCCGCGAAGGCGCTGGGCCTCTCGCAGCGCACGCTGCAGCGCAAGCTGACGGAGCGCGGCACCAGCTTCGTCGAGCAGCTCTCGACCGCGCGGCTGCAGCTCGCGAAAGAGAGGCTCACGAGCTCGCAGGCCCCGCTCACCGCCATCGCGATCGACGCCGGCTTCTCGTCGCTGCAGCACTTCTCGACCGCGTTCAGAAAGGCGACGGGGGTGTCGCCTTCTCGGTATCGTGCGCGGCCCGATGGTCGGCCTCCTGCTCGCGACGCTGCTCGCCGCCGATGACGTGACCTGGCACCAGGACGTCGCCGGCAAGTACCGCATCGGTCTGTCGGGCGGCCTCGACGACCGCGGCACGAGCGCCGCCGAGCGCAAGGCGATGCTCGCCGGCCTCGAGCCGTGGGTCGCGTTCTTCAAGTCGCAGCTCGAGCCGAAGGGCATGGACGTGCTCATCAACAAGGGCGCCCACGGCGGCTCGAAGGTCAAAGACGGGCCGCTCTACCAGAACGTCGACGTGATGCTGTTCAAGTACAAGTCGAGCCCGCGCTGGGGGAACAAGGTCATCCCCGAAGACGAGACGGGCAACACGATCTACGTGCACGTCAACGGCGTCGGCCGGCTCGGCGAAGTCCTCTACGACCTGGGCAAGACCGAGAAGGGCGGCGCGATGTTCCTCGCGCCCGAGCAGAGCACGCGCCACGGCTTCACCGAGTACGTCATCACTCCGACGGAGCGCGCCCTGCTGCTCGCTCCGGCGGGCCTCGAGCTGTTCGTGCCGGTGTCGCGCCGCGAGCTCTACACGTCGCTGAAGAAGCAGTACCAGGAGCGCCTCGACAAGCTGCGGGCGATGAACGCGAAGACGCACTCCGAGCGCGGCGAGCTCAACGCGAAGGCGCTCGAAGAGATGCAGTCGAAGTTCGAGGCCGACCACGCGGGCGCGGACCTCGACGCGCAGGCGATCGCGGCGCCCGGAATTCTCGACGCCTGGCCCGGGCTGCAGCCGCCGCGCAACGCGCGGCCGGTCGTGAAGTACAACCCGAAGTTCTTCAAGACGCGCACGCAGCGCACCGCGCCGCACTTCGCGATGGTGTACTGGAAGTGCAGCCACATGCAGCCGCAGGACCTCCCGTGGATGGAGGCGCTCGTCGACCGGCTGAAGTGGGAAGAGCTCGCGGGTAAGCTCGTGCCTTGAAGGCGTCCATCGCGCGTTGTAAATAATTACGTCGATAATGCCCGTTTCTGGAAACAAGACCGCACTTGTTTACAATCTCTCGCTCTCATCACGAGAGGTGACGCTGCTCTCCGAGCTCGAGCGTGATCGGGTCACTTCCCTCTCGATCGACGAGGCTCGGCGGCGCCTGGGGCCGGCGGCGGCGAAGGTCGTTTCTTCGTTGAGCCGGAAGGGCGCCCTCCAGCGAATCAGCCGCGGCATCTACCTCGTGAGGCCCTTTCGAGCCCTGACGCGCCCTACCACCAGCTCGACCGTGGTGGCGGCAGCGAAGCTGCTCGAGCCTCGACCGTACTACCTGGGAGGCCTGTGGGCCTGCCACTTTCATCGTCTCACCAGTCAGGCGTACGGCTCTGTGCTCGATGCGTTCGTGACCAAGCGGCTGGAGTCGAGGCAGCTCGGTCTCGGCCGCCTGGTGTTTCATGTGGTCCCTGCAGAGCGGCTGCGCGATGGGATCGAGAGGACCACCGTCGAGGGGGCTCTGGTCCGGATCAGCACGCTCGAACGGACGTTGCTCGATGCCCTCGACCATCCGCGGGCAGCGGGGGGGGCCGAGAATGCGGTGCGGATTGTCAGCGCGAATCTCGCGCGTGCGAATCGAAGCGCGTTGATCGAACAGGCCGCGCGCCTGGCGAGTTCCTCTACGGCACAGAGACTCGGAGTCCTGTTCGAGAGAGCGAAGGTGTCTGACCGCGCGCTTGCGCCGCTGCGGCGCAGGCTCGCGCCGTCACCGCCCCTCACGGCCATGCTGCCTGCGCGCCCGCGGCGAGGCCGGATCAACAAGAGGTGGCGAGTCATCGAGAACGACCGGTGACGCTGCCTCCCCTGCCCGATCGCGAGCTGCTCGCCGATCTGTGCCGCGAGGCCGCAGCGCAGCATCGAGTCGAGCCGCACCTCGTCGAAAAGGACTTTTACCTGACGCGCGTCCTGTGGGCGATTGGCCAGGAGCTCGGAGACAAGGCCCTGCTGAAGGGAGGAACGCTGCTCAGCAAGGTCGACCTCGGGTTCTTTCGCATGTCCGAGGACGCGGATCTCGTCGTACCCGGCACGCCGAGCCGCAATCGGGGGAACAACGCCAGGAAGACGAACCTCGTCCGCGATGCGCTCAAGAAGAATGCGCCCGCCATCGGCGTGCGTCTGACTCACCCCGGCGGCGAAGTCCATGAGAGGTCGGCGCACGTCAAATGGACGCTGGACTACGACTCGTCGTTCGGCCCTCAGGGGATTCTCGTCGAATGCTCGATTCGTCCGCTGCTTGCCGCGCCGCGCGAGGTGAAGTTGCGGCAGCTGCTGACCGACCGTCACGCTGGAGACTTCAGCGAGGCCGGATGCTGGGCTCTTTCGGCGGACGAGGCGCGGGCCGAGAAGGTCCGAGCCGCGTTCACTCGCGAGGCGATTCGCGACTACTACGATCTCGATCGACTCGCGGACGCCAAGACGGACCTGACTTCGCAGCCGTTCATCCGTCTCGTCGATGCGAAGCTCGACGAGCTCGACCGAGAGCCGCTCGCGAAACAGCCACCGCGGTTCGCCCTGGATGCGTCGCGGCGGCGCAGCCTCGAAACATCGCTCGCTCTGGAGCTGCCGTCCGTGCTTCGCGCGGACGCACCGAAATTCGACCTCGACGCGACGCTCGCACGGTTCGATGCGATGTGGGGCAAGGCAGGCCAACCGTGAGGTTGCACTTTGGCGCTGAACCAGATGTTCATGCAGCCGTGGGGACCTGCTGCTCAGCGACGGTGTTCGGTGCGGCGCTCGTCGTCGCGCTGGCGGGTTGCGGCCTCAGGTCGCCGGTGCCCTCGGCGGACGGCGGCGCGGGCGGCGGCAGCGCCACCGGTGGTGGGGCAGGTGGAGGTGGAGCGACCGGCGGCGGCGGTCCGTCCAACTGCATGACCGTCTACACCCAGGACATCAAGGTGCCGTCGCCGCCGGCCGGTGCGTTCGACTCGGTGGGCGGCCTCGCCTTCGGGCCCGGCGGCATCCTCGCGGTTCTCAGCCAGCCCCCGTCGGGCGCTTTCGTCACGGTGCTGAAGCCCGACTTTTCGTTGCTGGGGACCTTCGGCAAGCCGCAGCTCGGCCTGGTGAGAGATGTGACCGTCGATGACGGCGCCACCGTCTACGTCGTCGAGAGCCCGCAGGCCGGCCTGCCTTCGGTGAAGCGGTTTCAGCTCGACGGAGGGTACCTCGGCAGCTGGACGGCCAACGGCAACGGGCAGCTCTACGGCTTGAGCATCACGTTCGATGGGTCGGGCCTGTTGAACATCGGCGGTCACGACGGAATTCACCGCTACCAGCCCAACGGCACCAGCGTCGACGTCTACGGCATGGGCGGAATGGGGCAGGGGTTCGTTTCGTGGGCGGCCGGGCTCTCGTACGACGCGAATGCGCAGCGAATGTGGGTCGCCGACATGTTCCAGAACTACGTCGAGAAGTACGCGCCGGGGCAAGACGCTCAGCTGCTCCAGTTCGGCGGGCGAGGCTCGGGCCCGGGACAGTTCGACAGAGGGGAACCGACCGGCAACACGTTCTACGGGCCGAACCGCCTGGCCGTGGACTCCGAAGGAAAGGTCTATGCGGCAGACCCGTACGTCTCACGGCTGATCAAGTTCTCCTCCAGCGGCGCGTACCTGGGCGAGTTCAGCTTCGGCGGCGCCCGGTGGATCGGAGCGGTCGCCGTCGCACCGGACGGCCGAATCTTCGTCGGCCTCGACACCTCGGTGCTGATCGTCTGCCCGTTCTGAGCCCGGTCAGCTCGCCCGCTGACGCCGCACGCGCCGCAGCACCAGCGCCCCGAGCGCCGCGAGCACGAAGCCGCCCGCCGCATCGCACTTGCAGCCGCCCTTCGTCGTCGTCCCGCCGCCGCTGCCTCCGCCGGTGCCGCCGCTGCCGCCGCCCGCGCCGCCGTCCATCACGACGGGCCGGTCGCCCACGGTGAACACGCACTCGCTCCAGTTCGAGGCGCCGTACGCGTCGATCGCGCGGGCCATCACCCGGTGCGTCACGTCGCGCGGAATCACCGCCATGCTCGTGTCGAACTCGGTCACGCCCATCGTCTGCAGGCGCGTCTGGTCGAACGCCGGCGTCGCGGTCATCGGGTCTTCGCGCGCGAGGAAGATGCGCAGCTGGATGCGAATGGCGTCGCCCTCGGGGTCCATCGCGTTGCCGATCTCGAACGCCAGCGGCTTCGCGTCGAGGTAGCCCATCGAGCAGTCCTCCATCAGCGGCAGCACGAACGGCGGCACCGTCGGCGGAGCGTTCGCGCGGATGCGGAACATGTTCACGTTGCTGTACGCGCTGCGACCGTTGCGCACGTCGACCGCCCACGCGCGCGCGAAGTACTGCCCGCCCCACTCGAGGTCCTTCACGTCGAACGTCCACATCGTCGTCGCGCCCGGCCCCACCGCGATCGGCGGCGACGTGCCCTCGCTCATCACGAACATCGAGTCCTTCGCGATCTGGAAATACAGCGAGTACGCGTCGCCCTCGGGGTCGATCGGCGGCGTCGCCGACAGCGTCGGGCGAATCACCATCACCGTCTCGCCGTCGGTCGGCTTCTCGAGCACCGGAGCGCCCGGCGGGTCGTTGCTCACGTCGACCACGAACGTCGCGAACGGCGACCAGGTGCTGTGCCCGTTCGCCGCCGTGCCGTCGAACGCCCGCGCGCGCCACCGCACGTGCGTGTTCTCGGGAATCACCATCGGCGTGAACGCGACCGTCGCGGCCGGGCCGCCCGCGTCAGGCAGCCAGCCTCCGTCGCGGCCGACGACGACCCCGGTCTGCACCGCCATGCCGCCGTCGTCGGGCCCGTAGTAGACCTCGTAGTCGTAGCTGAGCGTCTCTTCGTCTTCGTCGGTGCTCTCGAGGCAGACGAGCGCCGGGGTCTGGCTCGCGACGAACCCGCCGTCGGCCGGAGACAGCGGCACCGGCACCGTCGGCGCCACGTTCACCGAGCGCACGATGACCGTCACGTTGACGGTGTGCGTGATGTCGCCGTCGCCCGCGCGCAGCGCGAGCGTGTACGGGCTGTCTTCGGCGGCCGTCTGCGGCGCGCGCCAGAGGAAGGTGCCGCTCGGCATCGCCGCGTTGAACGTGCCCGCGCTCGCGATCGCGCCCGAGGCACCGGCGAGGCTCCAGCTCGCGTTGAGCGTCGGGTCCATCTCGGGGTCGACCCACCCGACGTCGAGGCTCAGCACGTCGCCCTCGTCGATGGTGATGCTCGCCGGGGCCGGCATGCCGTTCTGCGTGACCGTGATGGCCGGGCCGCGGTTGCCGTACGTGACGGTGAGCCGGTAGTCGCCGGCCGAGCCCTGGCCTGCTCCGGTGAACGCCGTGTCGCCGAACGTCGAGACCACGAAGCAGACCTGGCCGGCGGGAATCTCGCCGGTGTCGAGCAGCGCGTCGAGGTTGAGCGGGCCCGAGTCGTCGTCGTCGTCGACCCGCACGAACGTGCCCGCGTCGTTGTTGCGGTACGCGGCCACCACCGGGTCGACCCACGGGCTCTCGTGGCTCATGCCGCCCTCGACGTAGACCAGGCCCTGCGCGCGCGCGATGAAGCGCTCGCCGGCGGCCGCGGTCGTGCAGTACCAGTCGACGTCGCTGCCCCGCGGCCCGATGCGCGCGCTGGCGGGGCTGTTGTACGGCGTCATGCGCGTGGTGGTGAACATCGTCGCGGTCGCGCGGCTGTTGTTCGGCTCGGTCGCGTCGGCAGGCGGAGCCGTCAGCGCGAAGTTGCCCGTCGCGACGTTGGCTCCCGCGGCGATGGTGAACGGAGCGGCCGTCACCTCGTCGCCGTTCGCTCCGGTCGGGTCGTGCACGATGACGCGGTACGAGCCGGGAGGCAGGCCGCGCATGTGGAACTCGCCCTGGTGCTGGGCGCCGTGGCTGTCTTCGTTGTGGTGCACGCGGAAGTCGCTGACGCGCTCGACGCGCACCTGCATGCCGGCGGCGAGGTTGCCGCCGACGCGGACGGTGCCGTCGGCTCCGCCGCCCTGCTCGACGACGATGTCGACGTTGCTGCGCATCGCGGTCGCCGTGAGGGTGATGACGTCGGCGTCGGCCGCGACGTAGCCGTTGCCGTCGAGGTCGAACCAGCGGTCGCCGTTGCCGGCGCCGGGGCGGCAGTCGACGACGTAGTCGCCGGCGGGCACGTTCGTGAAGCTGTAGGTGCCGCTGCCGGCCGACTGCACGACCTGGCCGCCCATGGCGGTGAACGAGAACCACTTGCCGGAGCGCGCCCACAGCCGCACCTCCGACTGCACGCCCGTGCCGCTCGTGTTGGTGATGCGGCCCGAGACGGTCGCGGCGAACGCGTTGCTGCTCCAGAGTACGGCGCTGCTGCAGCAGAGCAGGGTGACGAGGGGGGCGAGGCGCATCGGCGGCCCTCATCCTACCCCGTGCTACGCTTTGTCGCGATGCAGCGGCCAGATCAGGGCGACGAGCTCGTCCCGAAGAGCCCCAAGGAGTCCGCCTTCGAGAAGGCGTACGCCCCCGGCGCGAAGCCGGGCACGCCGCTCAAGCTCGGGTCGGTCGACTACGGCGCCGACCTGCACGACTCGCCGCTGATGCGCACCATCAAGCGCGCCCTGGTGGGCTGGCAGCTCCCGGCCGCGCCTCCCGCGCTCGGCCGCACCCTGAAGGACGACGACCCGCGGCTGCTGCCGACGGCCAGGCGGCCCGGCCGGGAGGCGTGGCGCAAGGCGCTGGAGGAGCTCCTGGTGTCCGCGGGCGCGGTGGAGGCCAGGCCGTGCCTGTACGCGTGCGAGCCTGCGGTCGCCGCCCGTCTGCTCTCGGAGCGCGTGCTCCCGGGCGTCGTCCGCGCCGACGTCGAGCACCTGCTGACCCTCGTGCCCGAGCACAGCGAGCTGGTCGCTCTCGGCGAGGGCCGCTCCGCCGGCGTGGTGCGCGACGAGGCAGAGGCCATCGGCGCGGCTGCGTTCGCCGCGGCGCTGGCGCAGAAGCGCGACGTGCTGTGCGGGCTCGAGGTGGCGCGGCTCCAGCAGGCGAAGGCGGCGGGCTTCCGGCGCGTCGTCGTCACGCTCGGCGCGCGCGACCTCGACGCCCTCGTGAAAGAGAGCGACGAGCTGGTGCTGCTCGCCGGCGAGAAGCTCGAGGTGCTGGCGCAGGCGAAGGGCGGCCAGCTGTTGGTGAAGAACGAGCGCGCGCTTCAGCAGCTGAGAGCGGCGAAGTGAGGGGACCTTGAGCGACGACCTGGCGCGGTTCTCGAAGCTGTTCTCGGTGCTGGACGAGGGGCCGCGGAAGAAGCTGATGGCGCTCTCGAACAAGAAGACGTTCGGGAAGGGCGACGTCATCTGCAGAGAGGGCGAGGCCGGCGGCGAGTTCTACGTGCTGACGAAGGGCAAGGTGGCGGTGAGCGGCGACGACCTGCTGGGGCGGAAGTTCGAGCTCGCGACGCTCGGCGCCGGCGAGTTCTTCGGCGAGCTCGCGGCGCTCACCGGGCAGCGGCGGCAGGCGACCGTCACCGCGCTCGAGGACGTCGAGGTCATCTGCTTTCCCCCCGCCGCCGTCGGCGAGGTGGTGAAGGCGTCGCCCGCGGCGCTCGAGGTGATGCAGAAGGCGGGGCTCTCGCGGACGGAAGACACGATGAAGAAGATGATGGAGTAAGTCTTTCGCCGTGGCCGACGACCGGCAGCTGCGCGACGAGCTCGAGAAGGTGCAGAGCGAGGTGCTGCGCCTGAAGAAGGCGCTGGCGAGCCCCGGTGAGCTGCACGCGGGGCACAAGACGCGCATCGAGTCACTGCGCCGCGCCCGCGCGCAGCAGGAAGAGAAGCTGAAAGACGCGAGGTCGGAGCTCGCGCTGCTCGAGGCCCAGCTGAAGAAGCAGAGCGCCGACAACGAGCGGCTGAGGCGCGAGCTCGACGGCGTGCTGGTGACCGAGCGGCAGCTCGTCGCGGCCACGGTGCGCCACCTGGACCCGGGCCCGAGCCGTGCCGGCTGCATGACGCTGCTCGCGCTGGTGGCGGGCCTGTGCGCAGCAGTCGCGCTCTCCCTCTCCCCCGTAGGTCAGAGGGCCCGGGTGAGGGGAGCCGACGTCGAGGGTCGGCGATGAGCCTGGAAGAGGCGATCGCGAGAGCGAGAGCGGAGCTCGAGAAGCTCAAGGCCGAAGAAGCCGAGCAGCTGCAGGCCTCGGGCGTCGAGAGCCTCGTGCAGCAGCTCACGGCAGAGAACCAGGCGCTGCAGGACCAGCGCATGGAGGTGCGGCAGCAGCTCGAGACGCTGGAGGAGCGCGTCGCGGCCGCCCGCCAGCAGGGCGCCGAGCTCGAGCTGCAGCTGAAAGGCGCGCGGGCGCGGGTGCAGAAGCTGACGGTCGCGGTGGGCCGGCAGCGATGAGCTTCCTGCTGCCCATCGTCGCGGTCGTGCTGGTGGTCGCGATCGTGATCGGCCTCAGCACGGTTCAGGCGCAGTACCGGCGCCAGGAGGCGTGGAAGCAGTTCGCGGCGGCGCGCCAGCTCGGCTGGTCGAACGGGCAGATTGCGGGGGTGGTGAGCGGGTGCACGGTCGCGATGTTCACCGAGGAGCGCGGCAGCGGAAAGCACCGCCACACGGTGGCCGTCGCGCGCTGCTCGCTGCCCGCCGTCTTCTCGCCGTCGTTCGCGCTGGAGCGTGAGACGCTGGGGCAGAAGCTCGTGCAGCTGGTGAAGGGCCCGGACCACCAGGTCGGCGACCCCGAGCTCGACGCTGCCTTCCTGCTCTCGAACGTCGACGGCGGAGCGCGGCGAGTGCTCGGCCAGCGCCACGCGCGCGAGACCCTGCTCGAGTACGTCGCGCGGTACCCGTCGATGCGCATCGGCAACGGCTCGCTGCAGCTCGAGACGACCCGGGTGCCTTCCGATGAGGCCGGGCTGAGCGCGTTCCTGCAGGACGCGGTGTCGCTGTCGACGGCGCTGCAGCGCGCGAAGCAGCGCGGGTAGCAGCTCCTCGCCGCGGCAGCCGGCTCACGACGAGCGGCCCCGCGAGCTTCCGAAGCGTCAGACCGGCCGCACCGCGGCCTCGAGCCCTTCCGTCGACGCGAGCAGCGCCTCGCCGGCCCTCACCACCAGCGCACGGAACTGCTCGCGGCGTGCCGCGGCCTCTGGACCCTCGATGCAGCTGAGCGCCTCATCGAGCCCTTGCAGCACCTCTGCGAGGTCCCAGCGAAGCAGCGCATCGCCCGGCTCCAGCACCCTCGCCTGCAAGAGCGTGATGACGGCCTTGCCGTCCCGATTGTCGGTCAGCGCCGCGACCTGGCCCAGCCGGCCGTCGTCGAGCAGGTACAGCGACTCGAAGAAGAGCTGATAGCTCGTGGCCGCCAGCGTGGGACGGGTCGACGCGACGTCACACCCCTTCTGCTCGAGCCACTGTGAGTCCTTCGGCGACCACTCGATCTGCGCGATGCCGGCGACCGCCTCGCGCACGATGCGCATCTGCGCCTCCAGCACCGGCGTCGCGAGCTCGATCGCATGAGCGAGCACCTCGGCGCGGGCGCGGTGGTCCCGGGCGAAGCGCTCGTTCGCGAGCCCCCACGCCGGGTCCACGAGACGGGAGACCACCTGCGGCTCCCGTGCGATCAGCTTCGACAGCTTCTCCAGCGTCTTCCGCTTGTCCTCGTCGTCGCCGCCGGCCATGCCAGGAGCATCTCACGCCCGGAAGGAGCCGATCATCGTCTTCAAGATTCCCTGCAGCTCCCGGCGCGCCGGCTCGGGCTTCCCCGCCTCGGCGATCGCCATCGCGGCCTCGAGCATCGCGCCGCGAATGACGCGGCCGAGCAGCTCGGCGCGCTGCGGCGACAGCGCGCGCGCCTTCACGAGCCGCAGCAGCACCGAGCCCAGCAGCGGAGCCGTCGCCTCCTGCTCGATCGCCCTCCACGCCTCGAGCCCGATCACCACCGGAGCGTCGAGGAACGCGAGCCGCACGTGCGGCGCCGACGACGCCTCGAGAATCGCCGCCGCCCCCGCCTCGAGCTGCTTCCACGGGTCCGTCTCGGCGGCCACGGCGGCGCCCGCCTGCTCCACGAGCCGCTCGACCACGCGCCGCGCCACCTGCGCGAACAGCGCCTGCTTGTCGGGGAACGCGTGGTACAGCGCGCCGGTCGTCACGTTCGCGCGCTTCACCACGTCGCCGACCGTCGTCGCCGCGTAGCCGCGCTCGATGAACAAGGCCTCGGCCACGTCGAGCAGCTGCCCCGCGGTGACTTCCCGGTTCTGTCGTGCGCGCCGGCGGGCCTTCATGGGTTGACAGCCGCGAACATAATAGCGTTATGTGGCCGCATGACTGGAAAGATCATCGACGCGGTGCGCTCCCGGTACACGGGGGGTACGAGCAAGGCCGACGTCGCGAAGCCCGTCGCAGACACCTCGTTCGAGCCCGCCGCCGGCGCGGCGCAGACGGCGCGCATCGGCGAGAGCTTCGACACGGCGTTCAGCGGCAAGGTCCCGACGAGCTGGGACATTCAGCAGCTCGCCGCCGGCCAGATGAAGCCCGAGGTCGTCGCGGCAGCGCTGAAGGCGTCGCTGCTGTCGGGCAACGCGGGCACCGTGAAGAAGGCGGTCGAGACGCTGCAGATCGCCGAGTCCTTCCAGAACCAGCACGACGTGCAGGCGAAGGCCTTCGCGGGCACCGGCTACGACGTGCAGAGGTGGCCTGGCCTGCAGGTGAAGCTGACCGCGCCCGAGGCCTACAAGATGGCGCAGACGCTCGGCGGCCAGGCGCACGAGGTGCTCGCGATGCTGCACCGCGAGGGGCTGCTGCAGGTCGAGGTGCCCGACGGCTACAAGCCGTTCGGCGAGTACCGCCCGCGGCCCGAGGCGTACCTGTCGGGCAGCCGCGGCACGCCGCTGCCGCGCGGCGACGCGAAGACGCACAAGGAGTCGTGGGAGAACAACCTCATCGCGGGCCGCAACATCCGCGACGCCGTCAGAGAGACCGCCGAGTACAACGCGAGCAAGGCGGGCGGCGCGGACAAGGTGAAGATGACGTGCCCGTTCGCGAACGGGAACCACGCGAAGGGCGCGTCGTTCGAGAACGCGCAGTTCAAGGCCGACCCGTCGGCGCCCGCGTGGGTGAAGGAGCTGCTCGCGCAGCCGGGCCCCGGCCGCGTGCGCATCTCGAGCAGCGCGACGAACCCGAACGAGCCGGATCAAATGCAGCACCAGACCGGCGTGCGCGTCGCGATTCCGTTCGGCGGCTCGCTCGACGACCCGACGACGACGCGCATCGACCTCACGCTGAACACCGGGCCCGAGACGCACGCCGAGTCGGGCAGAGACCACACCGAGTTCACGAAGCGCTTCAGCGTGCCGCGCGACGGCATCGCGGGCTCGAACGTCACGCGCATCGCGAAGCACCTCTTCGACGGCCAGGGCGACGGCATCAAGGGCCGGCTCAGCGAATTCAAGGAGCGCATCGACGAGGTCCGCGTCGCCGTCGGCGCCACGAAGCAGGCCGAGAAAGAGACGTTCAACGAGCACGTCTTCTGGGGCCGGCACTCGTTCTTCTTCGGCGGCAAGCACGTGCAGGTCCGCATGGAGGTCATCGAGCCGACGAGCTTCAAAGACATTCGTCGCAGCAAGGACCCGAACGCCGACATCAACGAGATCAAGAACACCATCGCGGCCGGCGGCCTGAAGCTGCGCATGTACATGGCGGAGATTCCCGAGGGGAAGCCCGAGCTCGTCGAGAAGGAGAACTGGAAGGGCGTCGAGTGGTGGCCGGCCGGCACCATCGAGCTGCCGCCGCAGCAGAGCGACGACGGGTCGGCCGCGGCCGCCTGGTTCAAGAAGACGCCGCACGTGCCCGCGGGCGCGAACAAGCTCTTCCAGGCCGAGGGCATCGGCCGCGATCGCGTTCACGTCTACGCCGCCAGCGGCCAGATGCGCACCGGCTGGAAGGAAGGCGACGGCCTCGCCGAGCCCAGGTGGGACGGCAAGCTGGGCATGGGCTGGTAGCAACTCTGTCGTACATCTGCCGACAATCGCTTACCCACTCTCGGCGGAGGCTCCCTCATGCGGATTTCCAAGGCAGACGTCTACAAGGCGCTCGATAAGGCCGCGGCGAACATCAAGAAAGCGGCTGGCAGCGACGGGCGGGCGAGCCGGGCCGAAGTGGCGAAGGCGCTCAAGGGCCTCAAGGGCACCGAGAAGGCGCTGACGGACATGTTCTTCCGCTTCATCGACAAGCGCGACGCGAAGGCGGGCGCGGTCGTGACGAAGGCCGACTGGAGCAAGGCCATCGCGTACGCGCGCAAGGAGCTGATCGCCGACTACGACCTCAACAACAACGGCCTGTCGGACGCCGAGGTCGCGAAGATGTCGAAGACCGGCAAGCTCGCCGTGGCGCTCGCGAAAGAGATGAAGGCGAAGCGCGCGGGCGGCGGCGGTCGCGTCAGCGGCGGCGAAGGCGGCCGGGTGAGCGGCGGCGAAGGCGGCCGCGTGTACGGGGGTCGCGTGAGCGGCGGCGAGGGTGGCCGCGTGTACGGCGGCGGCCGCGTCAGCGGCGGCGAGAGCGGCGGCTACAGCTACTTCGGCGGCGGCGGGTATCGCGTCGGCGGAGGCGAGTGAGCAGACCTCAGGTCTCGCTCTCGAAGCTGGGTAAGGCGAGCCTCGACGAGGTCCGGCGGGCGCTGCTGCAGCCGACGCTGGAGCACGCCGCCACCGAGATTCCGTACTACCGCGAGCGCTGGGGCAACGCGTGGAAGCGCGTGCGCACGCTCGAAGACCTGCCTCGGCTGCCGCTGCTCGAGAAGAGCGAGGCGATCGAGCAGCAGGAGCTGCTGTGCGGGCCGCAGGCGCACCGCTACGTCGGCATCATCTCGTCGGGCACCTCGCACGGAGAGCGCCGGCCGCTGCGCGTCGCGCGCTCCGACGAAGAGCTCGCGGCGCTCGGCGAGTTTCTGGAGGCGAGGTTCGCCGATGCGCCGGCCGTCGACGCAGAGCCCTCGCGCGAGGTCGTGCTCGAGGTGCGGTCGATGCAGCACGGGCTGCCGGAGCACGCCGCTCCGCCGCACCTCCTGCGCATTCCGTTCTCGTTCACGGCGAACAGCTTCCGCCTGTTTCGCGAGCTGGTGTCGCGGCCGCTCGCCGACGGGCGGAAGGTGACCGGCATCATCTCGGGGCTCGGCGCCATCAAGCCGCTCACCGCGCACCTGCTCGAGAGCGGGCTCGACCCGGCGGACTTCGGCGTCACCGAGATCGGCATCAACGGGTACCGCATCACCGGGCACTGGCGGCGCGTGCTGGAGCGCGCGTGGCGCGCCGAGGTGTTCGACGTCTTCAGCCTGTCGGAGTTCGCGACGCCGGCGCTCGAGTGCAAGGCGTGCGGGTACAACCACTGGCAGGACCCTCCGCTCGTGTACGAGGTGCTCGACGCGTTCACGAAGAAGCCCATCACGAAGGGCACCGGCCTGCTCGTGCTGACCGGGCTGTACCCGTTCGTGCAGGCGTTTCCGCTGATCCGCTACTTCACCGGCGACCTCGTGGAGCTCGGGCCGAAGTGCCCGGGCACCGGCGCGCGCGGGATTCTGTGCCGCGGCCGCGCCGGCCAGTGCCTGCTGAAGAAGGGCATCGCGGGCTCGCCGATTCTGGTCACGCCGATGGACGTCGAGGAGTACCTCGATGGCCGCCCCGAGGCGTCGCGCGACGTGCACCCGGTGCAGACGCTCGGGCTCATCAAGTCGCCCGACACCGGCCTGCCGCGCTTCGAGCTGCATCCCGGGCCGCGCGTGGTGGTGGAGCTGCGCTTCGACCCGAACGTATTCCCCGAGCACACCGCCGAGCTGGCCGCCGGCCTCGCGAAGTTCCTGCGCTCGAAGAGCCCGGCCTTGCGCAAGGGCGAGCTGAACGTCGAGTTCGTGGGGCCGGGCGTGCTCACCGGGAAGCGCTCGAAGTACTGACCATGCTGCTCTTGACCGTCGCGCTCCTCGCCGCCGCGCCCGCACCGGCCGTGGCGCGGCTGTTCCCGGGCTCGAAGGTGGGAGCGCGCGGCGCGGAGCCGATCGTCGGGCCCATTCAGCGCAACGGTATGTGGGGCTACGCGGCTCAGATTCAGACCGCGTCGGGCGGGGGCGTGCAGTGGCTCAGCTTCCAGCTCTACCTCGCGAAGGGCACGCGCCCCGAGTCTCCCGAGGAGGCCGCGGAGCAGGTGTGGGGCGAGGAGTCGGTTCACGCCGTGCTCGAGCTCGTCGCGCTCGACCGGTCGGGCAGGGTGCTCGGCCGGCCAGACGGGTGGCCGCTGGAGGCGGAGCTGAACCTCGGTTGCATGGGCGCAGCGTGCGGCGCCGACCGGCTCCGGGCGAACGAGCTGACGGCTCCCGAGCCGGCGCGGCCCCGGGTGACGGTCGACGTTCTACGCGGCGGCGAGTGGCGGCAGCTGTCCTTCACCGTGCTCGGCGGGAAGGTGCGCCCGGGTCCGTTGCGTTGACCCTCGGGAAGCCACACACTGCTCTGTGTAACAGAGAGTGTGACATGGCAACCAACCTCGCGCTGGACCCCAAGCTCATCGACGAAGCTCGCCGTCTCGGCAAGCACCGGACGAAGAAGGCTGCGGTGACCGCCGCCCTCGAAGAGTACGTGCGCCGCATTCGGCAGCTGCGCATCGTTGGCCACTTCGGGACCATCGATTTCGATCGCGCCTACGACTACAAGGCTGCACGACGCGCACGATGAAGGTGCTCGTCGACACGCCGGTCTGGGCCGCCGCGTATCGCCGCTCAGCCGACGTCGAGATCGTCGACCTCCTGCGCGAGCTCATCGCTGATGGCCGGTGCGCGCTCCCTGGCGTGGTTCGCCAGGAGGTGCTTCAGGGCATTCGCTCAGCGCAGCAGTTCGAGCTCGTTCGACGCGATCTCGACGAGTTCCCGGACGTGGAGACCTGGGCGAGCGACCATGTTCGGGCGGCGCAGATGTTCAACCGCTGCAAGAGCCGAGGCATCGCACCCGCGACGATCGACATGCTCATCTGCTCACTCTCCGAACGCCACAAAGCCGCCATCTTCACGCTCGATCGCGACTTCGATCGGTATGCCCGCGTCCTGGGCGTGAAGCTCTACCGCCCGTCGCTTCACTGAGACCTTCGGGGCCAGCCGGCTCAGGCCGCTTTCGGCGGTGCGCGGCGCTCCACCACCATCGACTCCTCCTCTTGCGAGAGCGAGGCGCCCCAGAACTTCTCGAGCGTCGTGCCGTCGTCGGTGCGCGAGTCTTTGAACAGCCAGCCGAGCACCTCGTGCGGCCACACGCGGCGGCCCATCTGTGTGTACCAGCGCTGCGCGTGGCGCAGGCCGGGGTCTGCGAAGAACAGCCGCTTCACCGCGGTCGGCCGGGCCTGCAGCACGAGCTCGGTCACCTTCGCCCAGGCCAGCACCTGCCACGGCCTGAGGTGCCGCGTCTTCAGCACCTGGTGCTTGTAGTCCCACTTCGACGGATCCTTCTGAATCACCTCGCGCTGGCGGGCGAGGTCGAAGAACGGAGTCCACCGGTGCGGCGTCACGTACAGCATCTGCAGCTGATCCGGGTCGTACGAGAGCAGCTGCTTGATGCCGCGCACGTAGTCGGCGTGCGTCTCTTCCTCGAAGCCGACCACCCACGTCGCCATCGAGAGGATGCCGTGCTGCCGCAGCAGGCGGATGGCCTCGCGGTCCTTCTGCACCGTGCCGTTCTTCTTGATCAGCTCCAGCGTCTTCTCGTCGGTGTTCTCCATGCCGAGCAGCCAGCGCTGCACGCCCGCCTTCTTGTAGAGGTGCAAGAGGTCGGCGTCGCGCACGATGTCGTCGGCCCGCGTGCTGCCGACGAGGATGACGTCAGGCACGTTCTCGGCGATCAGCGCCTCGCAGAACTCCTTCCACCGCGCGCGCGACGACGTCGGGTTCTCGTCGGCGAAGTTGAAGACGATGACGCCGTGCTCGCGGTGCAGCCGCGCGATCTCCTTCGCGAACAGCACCGGGTCGCGGTGGCGCCAGCGCGTCCAGAAGCCGCGCTGCCCGCAGTAGTTGCACGGGTGCGGGCAGCCGCGGCTGAACTGCACGACGACCGCGCGCAGCCCGCCCCAGTACGAGTAGTCGGCGTGGTCGATCAGCTCCCACCCGATGCGGCAGTCGTCGAGCCGTTGAATCACGGGCGCTGAGGCCGTCGCGAACGGAGCGCCCAGCCTGCGAAACGCGATGCCGCGCACCTCGTCGAGCTTGCCGCCGCTCTCGAGCGCCGCCATCAGCGCGACCGCGGTCACCTCGCCCTCGCCGCGAACGATGGCGTCGATCTGCGGCTCGTCGCGCAGCACGTCGCGCCAGTGGTAGGTCGGGAAGACGCCGCCGTAGACGAGCTTCAGTTCCGGCGCGTTGCCCTTGAGCAGCCGCGTCAGCGCGCGCACCGTGGGATGCGCCGACGACGAGCCCGAGTGGCCGATCAGCACGGCGTCGGGCTTCCAGCCGAGCGCGCGGCGTGAGATCTCGCCGAGGGGCAGGTTCAGCCGGTCGGCGTCGAGCAGCTTCACGGTGTGGCCGGCGTCGATCAGCGGGCCGCCGATGCTGAGCAGGCCGAGCGGGGGCAGGTGGTCGTCGGGGATGCGGCTGCCGATCGCGGGGTGCGGAGGGTTGATGAGCAGGATGCGCATGCCCGTATGAAACGCCGGGAAGCGCAGTCGTTATCTGCCGCTGGTGCGAGCGGTCGAAAGCGCGCCGCGAGCGGTCGGGCATTCCGGTTTCGGGTACGCTGCCGCGCATGAACGCCAGAGCTCTCGTCGCAGTGCTGCTTCCGCTCGCTGCCTGGGCCCAGGGGTACGACGTCAGCGGCGGGAGCTCGGCGCTGACGGCGTTGCCTCAGCCGACGATCGTGTCGCCGAACAGCGTGGTGACCCTTCCGTTCTCGTTTCAGTTCTTCGGGAACACGCTCCCCAGCGTCGTCTTCACCCCGTTCGGCTACCTCACGACGTCGGCGACCCCCATCCCGTCGGGGAACAATCAGCCGATTCCGCACAGCTCGGCGTCGTTCTCGGCGAGCCTCATCGCTCCGTGGTGGGACGGGCTTTGCCCCAACGCGACGTGCTCGATGCAGGTGCTGCGCTACCAGGTGCTCACCGTCGCCGCGACGGGGCGCCGCGTGATCGTGTTCGAGTGGAACAACTTCGGCGCGACGAACAGCGCCGCGGCGCCGCGCATCACCTTCCAGGCGCAGCTGTTCGAGGGCACGAACGAGATCCGCTTCGCGTACGGCGGCAGCCCCGTGGCGGGTACCTCGGCCTCCATCGGAGTGCAGCGGGACCTCGGCGTGGGCGTCTCTGCCGTGGGCGGCGCGTCGTACGCGCCGGGGACCATGTACCGCTTCGAGACGCCGTCCGATCTCGTCATCTCAAGCCTCTCGATGGACGCGGTCGGCTACGCGGGCGTGCGCTTCAACGCCACGGCCCAGGTGGCGAACCGCGGCGGCCGCGACGCCACCAACACGCTGGTGCGCTACTACCTCTCGACCGACTCCGTTCTCGACGTCGGCAGCGACCCGGAGATCGGCGTGACCGCGACGACGACCTTCTTCGGCGCGTCGACGACGACGGTCACCACCCTGCCGAACGCCCGAATCCCCGCCGGCACCGCGCCCGGCTCGTACTGGGTCCTCTCGCTCGTCGACCCCGACAACGGCTCGCCCGAATCGAACGAGAACAACAACCTCGGCACGCCGCAGGGCATCACGGTCGGCAGCCCGCTGCCGGACCTGATCACGGCCGGCATCGTCGCGCCGGCGGCCGCGATGCCGGGAGCGAGCATCGCGCTCGACCGGACGTTCTCGAACGTCGGCAACGCTCCGGCCGGCGGCGCGTTCAAGTACACGTGGTTCCTCTCCGAGAACTCCGTCGTGAGCCTCTCGGACCAGGTGCTCGGGCCGTCCGGCCAGGAGAGCGACCTGCAGGCGATGACGTCGCGAGGCGGCACCGACATGATCATGCTGCCGTCGGGCCTCGCGGCGGGCCGGTACTGGGTCGGAGCGTGCGTGAACTACGACCCGCAGGGCACTCCGCAGTTCGGCCTCACCGAGATCAGCCAGATCAACAACTGCAGCCAGGCGCCGAGCCCGATCGTGATCTCGACCGGTCAGCTCAGCATCATCACGCCCGCGGTGCTGCCGCAGGCCGTGCAGCACTCGCCGTATGGGGTGCGCCTCGCCGCCGCGGGCGGCAACGGCAGCTACGCCTGGGCGCCGGCCGCCGGCACCTCGCTGCCGGCGGGGCTCACCTTCAGCGCGAGCGGCGACCTGCAGGGCACGCCGTCCGTCGCGGGCACGTTCAGCTTCGACGTCACCGTGAACAGCGGGGCCGTGCAGCAGACGCAGACGTTCATGCTGACCGTCACGCCGGGGAACATTCCGCTCTCGATCGTCGATCAGGACCTGCCTGCCGCCGAGTTCGGCCGCGCGTACGAGGGGCGCCTGCTCGCCGTCGGAGGCAAGCCTCCGTACGTCTGGAAGCTTGGGCCGGCGGGGCGGCTTCCGTCCGGGCTCGCGGTGTCGACCGAGGGCGGCATCGAGGGCCGCGCGAACGAGGCGGGTGACTTCACCTTCAGCGTCGAGCTGACCGACTCGGCGATGACGACGGTGCAGAAGGACCTGCGGCTCCGCGTGGTGACGCCGGCCTCGATGCACATCGCGACCTCGCGCCTGCGCACCGCGTTCTTGAAGCAGGAGTACGCCCAGCAGCTCGTCGCGGTCGGCGGGCGCGCCCCGTACACCTGGTCCGTGCTGCGGTTCCAGAGGCTGCCGCAGAACGTGACGGAGACACCGGGCGTAGAGGGCACCGACTTCCCGATGGGCTTCGGCATCTTCATCGACGACGGCAAGACCGACTTCCTGCGCGGCGAGCCGAAGGCGGCCGGCCTCTACGCCGTGACGTTCCGCGCCGTCGACGACGCCGGCGCCGAAGACTTCACCACGCTGCTGCTCGAGGTCAGCTACACCGAGCCGCTCACCATCGTGACCACGTCGCTGCCCGACGCGTTCCAGGGCGTGCCGTACGGCCCGACGCTGAGCAGCAACCGGGAGCGCGAGTCGACGGGCCTCGTGTACAGCGTGCCGTGCGTGCAGCAGGCGGTGAGGCCGACGCAGTTCGCGTGCGCTCCGGTCTCCCCGGAGCAGGGGCTTCCGCCGGGCGTGACGCTGAGCTCCAACGGCATGTTCGGCGGGGCGCCGGCGGCCACGGGCAGCTCAGACCAGGTCTTCAGCTTCCTCGTGAAGGTGACCGACGACGCCGGCCGGCAGGACATCCGCAGCCTCTCGATTCGCGTGCGGCCGAACACCGCGGCGGCGGGCAGCGGGTGCTCGGCGGCGCCCATCGCTCCGCTCGGGCTCGCTGCGCTGCTGCTCGCGCTCAGCGCGCGGCGCCGGTGCAGCTCCCGGAGTCACCGACTCCGATGAGCGTCAGCGCCCGCTTCTCGAAGACCGTCTGCAGCGAGCCAGCCGTCATGCCGTAGTGCGCCGCCGGCAGCATCGACGTCATCACGTTCTGCGCCTCGGTGACCGTGACGTTGTCGTCGCGCGGGAAGCCGTCGGCCGCCGCCCAGCCTTCGAAGCGCAGCTTGGCGGCGTCGTCGTAGAAAAGCCGCTGCGGCGAGACCCGGAACTCGACGATCGAGCTGCCGCCCGACGCCACCGTCACCGCCGGCATGCACGCCGTGAAGTCGAGCGCCGACGGGACGGTGAGCTCGAACGTCTTGAACGTCGACTGCTTGCTCGCGGTCCCCCTCACGAGCAGCGGCCGCGGGCCGAGCCGGTTCACGATGTCGATCGGCACGTTCACGTTGTCCTCCGACGTGCCGCGCGCGAGCCCGAGCGAGAAGCCGTCGTACGACTTCGGCTCGACCATCGCGTTGGAGCCGAGCTCGACGCCCGCGTCGGTGAGCTCCATCACCTTCGACTTCGACGGGGGCGTGATGCCCGAGACGCCGACCGAGCTCACCGACACGACGACGTTGGTGAACGTCAGCGCCCAGCCGTCTTCGGTCATGAAGGTCGAGCCGGTCGCCGGGTCCGCGGCGATGCGCGCCGTCAGCGTGCCCGGAGGCGGTGGCGGTGCCTGGCCGCACGAGACGAGCAGGAGAACGAAGATCGAGGAGAGGAGTCTCATGCGCGCGAACATAGGATGGCGCGCGCACGCAAGCGATTGGCGCGGAGGCGGAAGTCGCCCGGGCGTGCTCCGGCCGATAACTGCAGGCATGAACGCCTTCGAATCCATTCCCGAGGCCTCGTCGTTCCGCCGCATGGCGGCCGCGATGTGGTCGAGCCCCAACGACCCCACCATCTACGGCTCCATGGACCTCGACGTCACCGGCACGCTCGAGTGGCTCGCCGCCGAGCGCGCGCGAACCGGCACGAAGCTCAGCATCACGCACGTGGTCTCGCACGCCGTCGCGCAGGCGTTCGCGCGGCACCCGGCGCTGAACGCGAAGGTCCGCTACTGGGGCAAGCTCGAGCGGCGCACGTCGATCGACCTGTTCGTCTCGGTCGCGACGGACGGCGGCAAGGACCTCAGCGGCGCGCGCATCGACGGCGCCGACGGCTTGAGCGTCGAAGGCTGGGCGAAGGCGATCGAGGCCCGCGCCGGCGGCATCCGCGCCGGGAAGGACGAGAAGTTCGAGAAGAGCCGCGGCCTGTTCAAGGCGGTGCCGTGGTTCCTGCTGCGCCCGCTCCTGCGCCTCATCGACTTCGTGAGCAACGAGCTGCACGTGCACCTGCCGTCGCAGGGCATGCCGAGAGATCCGTTCGGCACCGCCGTCATCACGAACGTGGGGATGTTCGGCATCGACACCGCGTTCGCCCCGTTCGTGCCGATGGGGCGCTGCCCGATGCTGCTGCTCGTCACCGAGGTGAAAGACCGGCCGTGGGTCGTCGACGGCAAGCTCGAGGTCCGCAAGGTGCTGCGGCTGTGCGCCACGTTCGATCACCGCATCATCGACGGCCACTCCGCCGGAGTGCTCGCCCGCGAGATCCGCTCGCTCATCGAGCAGCCAGGCGGTCGGCCGGCGGACTGCGGTGACGCGACAGCGTCACAGCGGGCGACAGACCCGGCCTCGCCTGGCCGGCGGCCGACCCAGGAAGCGGCCGTCGCGTGAGCAGCTTCGATTACTTCATCGCCCTCGACGGCAACGGCCTCAACGGCTTCGAAGGCTTCGGCGGAGTCGCCAAGCTCCGCTGCGACCCCGACGGCGGGCGGCACGACGTGAAGGTGAAGTACTTCGACGGCTTCGCGGGCGGCCACGCGACGCAGCTCAATGCACAGGGCACCGTCGGCTTCCTCGGCAACCTCTCGCAGACGCTGCTCTTCTACGACCCGCGCACGCTCGAAGAGCTCGCCCGCTTCTCGACGCTCCGCTTCTGCGCGCCCGACACGTTCTACTCGTCGCAGACGCACGTCGTCTGGCTCGCCGAGCGCGAGTTCATCACCGTGCTCGGGCCCGACTTCTACCGCTTCCGGCTCGACGACCTCGAGCACCCCGAGCGGCTCGGCGCGCACGGCGTCACGCTGCCGCACGCCCTCAAGCGCTCTCCGTCGGGCCGCTACCTCTTCTACGGAGCGATGGACCACAGCGCCCGCGGCTACGCGAACCAGGCGGGCGTCTTCGATCTCGAGACGCGCACCGCGCGCGTGGTGCAGCTGCCCGCGACGGTGTGGCACCTCGGAGTCCACCCGACCCGCGACGTGTTCTACGCGCCGACGCAGCGCTGCACTCCGCAGGGCGAGCGCGACTTCACCGAGTACGCGATCGCGCACTTCAAGAACTACCTGTTCGAGATCGACGGGCCGAGCGCGACGGTCACGCGCCACGCCACCATCCCGAAGGACCTGCCCGGCGCGCTGACCAGCGACGTCGTCGTCACCGAAGACGAGGTGCTCTACAACGCGTGCGCCGCGCACGCGGTGGTGCGCATCGACCTGAAGACGCTCTCGCGCGTCCAGTGGCTCGACGAGAAGCCCGGCGCGTTCGAGACGGTGAAGCACTGGCGCACCGCCTGGAGCAACCTCGTCGAGAGCGCGAGCCGCGCCCACCTGCCCGGCAACACGCACCTGCTCATGAAGGCGCTGCGCGCGACCCGCTTCACCGCGCTCGACGGGAGCTACGGCCTCGCGCTGTCGCCGTGCCGCCGCTGGCTGCTCTCGGCGCACCGGGGCCTGAACGAGGTGCACGTGTACCGCTACCCGTCGCTCGAGCGGCACGCGCGCATTCCGTTTCCGCCGATTCAGCAGTTCTTCCCCGAGCACTTCGGGCTGCTCGACGACCCGCGGCTCGGGTTTCACCACTCGACGGTGCGGGCGGCGGGGTAGTCTTCGGCGGGTGCTCGGGCTGATGCTCGTGGTCGCCTTGGGGGCCGGCGAGCGCCGGTGGGAAGAGGCGCTGCTGCCGCTCGAGGCGGGGCGCTTCGAGGTGAAGCTCGGCGCGGGGGCACAGGCGTGGGCGCCCGGCGTCACGTCGCTCTCGCCGTCACCCATCTTCTCGCTGCGCGTCGGGCTGTTCGACCGCATCACGCTCTCGTTTCCGCTCATCGCGACGGTGATGCTCGCCGACGCCGACGGCGCACGGCCGGGCGTGCTGCTCACCGGGGGCCTCGGCGGCATCGGCTTCAGCTCGATACAGGGCGTCATCACGTTTCCAAGCCTCCACGCGGAGGCGTTCTGGCGCGGGCGGTCACTCGTGGCGCTGGTGCGCGCGGGCCTGCGCGGGCAGGTCGCCTCCAGGGGCAGCACGCCCTATGTCCTGTCGGCGGAGCTCGAGGGCGTGCTGCTCCAGAGCCTGGGAGAGCGCGTGAGCATCGGCATGAGCATCTCGTTCACGCAGTGGCTCTTGCCCGCGGGCCTGGGCAACGTGGCGTGGTTCGGCGCCGGCTCATGGAGCATGCCGCTCTCGGGGCCGGTGCTGCGCGTGCGCCTGACGCCGTCGTGGGCGATCGATGCGGTGATGAGAGTGAGCGGCGACCTCAACGCGCCGACGCGCAGCCTCAGCGCGGGCCTCTCGGCCGTCTGGAGCCCGCGGGGCTGGGAGCCGGAGCGTTGATCAGAAGTCGTAGCGCGGGTTCGGCTGGCTCGAAGACAGCCGCAGAATCACCGTGCCGCTCTGCATCTGGAAGTCGCTCTGCAGCCGGGCCTTCAGGCTCGTGAGGTCGATCTGCAGGTCACGCGTGACGACGGCCTCGCAGCGGTCTCCCTGGTCCTCGTGCAGAATCTTCAGGCGCGCCTGCGGCGGCGCCGATTCGAGCAGCGTGCCGTCCCAGCAGACGCCGTACGTGTGCTGCTTGCAGCCGCCGCTGTGAGAGACGGTGAAGGTGAGCGTGTCGCCGGAGACCGCCGGGTTCTGCGCCGTGAGCGGCTCCCCCGCGGGCGGCTGTGCGGGACACGACACGATCAACGCCGACCCGCTGGTGCCGAGCGGAAGGTCCACGGCCGGCTGGCCACATGCGACGAGAAGGAACACGAAGAGAAGCCTCATGGCCGCAACGAGGAGCAATCCGGAGACCATGCCGGCGCTCGAAGGAGAATCGCCAGTTGCCTCAGGGCGCACCGTCGGAAATCCGAGGCGGCCTGAGGAGAAACAACCCGGTGCCCGCGACCGTCTTCCTCGGCGTGCTCTCCGGGTTGTGCAGTTGTCAGACAACCGTGCGGATCATCGCCAGCGTGCTTGTGCGCGTGCGCGCGCTGGCAGACAGTGCGCGCGTGCAGAAGCTCCTCCTCCTCGCCCCGGTCCTCATGCTCCACGCCTGCGCCCACCATCACCACCACGAGATGCCGCACCGCTTCGACGACGCCGAGAAGTGGGCGAAGGAGTTCGACGACCCGAAGCGCGACGCCTGGCAGAAGCCCGCCGAGGTCATCGCGGCGCTGAAGCTCGAGCCGAACGCGGTGGTTGCCGACATCGGCTCCGGCACCGGCTACTTCACGGTGCGCCTCGCGCGCGCGGTACCCGGCGGCAAGGTCTACGGCGTCGACATCGAGCCTTCGATGACGCGCTGGCTCGAGAGCCGCGCCCAGCGCGAGGGCCTCACGAACATCGTCTCGGTGCGCGGAGAGCCCGGCGACACGAAGCTGCCCGAGCCCGTCGACCTCGCGCTCGTCGTCGACACGTACCATCACATCGAGGTGCGCTCGGCGTACTTCCAGAAGCTGCCGCTGAAGTTCGGCGGCCGGCTCGCCATCGTCGACTACCGAAAGGGTCAGCCGCTCGGCCCGCCCGAAGAGCTGCGCATCGACGTGCCGCAGCTGCGCGAGGAGCTCGAGGCCGCGGGCTACCGCTTCGAGGCCGAGCACACGTTCCTGCCGAACCAGTACTTCGTCGTGTTCAGTAGAGCTTCAGGAACTCGATGAGGTCGGCGCGCTCCTCCGCGCTCAGCGAGTCGCCGAACACGTGCCCCTGGTTCGACAGCCCGGGCTTCGTCGTGTCGTAGACGTGCGAGCGAGCCGCCCGCGGCGGGTTCGCCGGCGCCGCGTCGAGAACCGTGAACCTCCGCCCCACCGCGACCGGGTCGTAGTCGTCGGCCCCCACCTCGAGCTGAAACACGCGCGGTCGCTTCGAGCTGTCGAGCACCGCGGCCAGCGTCGGCACGCTGCCGTTGTGGAAGTACGGCGCCGTCGCCCACACGCCGCGCAGCGGCGGGGCCACGTACTTGCCGGTCGACTCCTCGGGGTAGTCGCGCGCGAGCCAGCCCGAGTTCACCCAGGCGACCTCGGCGGGACCGTACGACTGCGCGCGCACCGGATCCGTGCCGACCTCGTCGAGCGAGACGAGCTCCGACTCGTGGCCGTCACACAGGCTCGTGCCGTGGCACCGCGCGCACGTCACCTCGAACACCTCGCGGCCGCGCTCGACGGCGTCGTCGGCCGGCTTCGGATGAGGCCACGCGGGCGGCTCCAGCGACAGCAGGTACTCGCGCACGTCCTTGAACGTCTCCTCGCGGGCCTCGAGCTCGGCCTGCGTGACACCGAACGCGAGCAGCGTCGCCATCATGCTGCGGTGCGCGCGGATGTCTCCGCTGCCGTCGGTGAACATGCGGCCCTTGCGCTTGAGGCCCCACCATGCGGGCGGGTCCTGGTAGCCCATCTGCGTCCGAATCGGCTGCGGCGGAGTCCCGTACTGCAGCGACAGCTCGAGCCCCAGCCCGACGGCGTCGTTCACGCCGCGCGCTCCGGTGCGAAGCCGCGTGTACGTCGGCGCCGCGAAGCCGGCCATCATCGCGAGCTGCGCGAGGTCCTCCTGCAGCAGCGTGAGGTCGGAGCGCGGGTTGCCCAGGCCCACGTACGACGTGCCGTTCACGCTGCCTTGATGGCACGCGAGGCAGTCGAGCGTCGACGAATTGCCGGCGACGGCGCGCACGCCCTCGTTCAGCGTGAAGCCGTAGCGGTCGCGAAACGCCGACCAGTAGTCGGCCGGCTGCCCGGTGCCCCACACGACCCAGAGGTTCTGCATCGCGAGCATGGGCACGAGCGGCCCGGTGAGGCCCGTGGTCAGCAGGGCCTCCCGCCCGCGCTCGGCGCGTGTCGTGTCGGCCGCGAGCGGCGTGCCGCACACGGTGACCTTCTTCACGGTGAGCTCGGCGACCGTCGCGGGCTTCGGGCCGCAGGCGCACGCGAAGAGCAGGGCGAGCGAGAGGTGACGCATGCCGGTCGCGCTTAGCAGCACCCGTGCCGCGCCGCGAACCGGCCTGTCACGGGCCCGCGTCAGTCGCGTCGGCCGGCGCGGCAGCCGGCGCGTCAGGCGGCGCGTCAGCCGGCGGCGGCTCGGCGGGCGGCGGAGCGACCTTCTCGGCCGCCTTCTTCAGATCCGCCGCGAAGCCGTTGAACTCGGGCGTGAAGTCGGGGAGCGAGCCTTCGATCATCGGCAGCATGCGCCCCGAGAGCGTCTCGCTCATCGCGAAGGTGACGCCGCCGCCCTCGTTCGGAATCAGCGTGAAGTTCCGGACGCCCGCGAACGCGCCGTCGCCGTCTTCCCAGACCATGCGCTTCTCTTTCTCGAGCTCGGAGACCTTCAGATCGAACGTGCGATCCGGAGCGACCTTCGCGACGAGGTGAATCGTCTCGGCCTTCGCGATCTTCCCGTCGATCTTCACCACCGTGGAGTTCCACGACGGGTACGCCGCGGCGTCGGTGAGCAGCGCCCAGACGATCGGCGCGGGCGCCGCGATCGAGGTCGCCACGCTGTAGTCGAGCGCATCGCTCGTGCGCGTCTTCACCGCGACGCCGTCGGGCTTGAGCTGATCGTGCGGCTTCACCTGCCGAATCACGGTTCCCGTCTTCATCCAGATGAACATCCCGCCGCCGCCGACCACGATGAGCACCGCGAGACCGATCAGCACTTTGCGCATGATCGGATTCTCGGCCTTCGAGAACGTGTAGTCACGAGAAACACGTCGGCGCACACGGCCGCGCAAGCTTCCGACCAACGCCGACGATGGGTCGTTCGACCCGACGACGCGGCGAGGCGAGCGCGGTGCCAGCCCGACGGTGGCACGCCGCCGCCGGCACCGAGATGCGCGCGTTCAAGGGAAGGATGACGGACGCGCAGCTCGACGCCCCCGTCGAGCGGGTCCGCTCGCTCCGCGCAGTCGCCGCCGGCGCCGTGCGATAGAAGGCCCCCGTGCGCAACGTCATCGTGAACCGACTCAGCAGCGGCTGGACCCTCCGCCGCATTCGCAACCGCTTCCGGCAGCGGTACGCCAACCTCAACCTGTACTCCGGCGAGTTTGGCTCGTTCGAAGAGGCCCGGGCGGCCATCCCGTCGCGGGCAGGCACCGTCGGCTACGACAACACCGAGCTCGCGGGCTGGTATCGAGACCGCCTCGACGCCGTGCAGCCGGAGGACTACCCCGTCTTGTTCTGGCTGAGCCGGCTCTTGCCGGAGGCTCGCCAGGTCTTCGACTTCGGCGGTCACGTCGGCCTCCACTACTTCTCGTGGCGCAAGCTCTTGGGGCCACCGCCGGCGCTGCGGTGGAAGGTCAGCGAGGTCGGTGCGGTCGTCGAGGCCGGCCGCTCGCTCGCGCGCGAGCGCGGCGCGGAGCAGCAGCTCGCGTTCACCACCGAGCCGCGCGACGCGGACGGCGCCGACGTCTTCATCGCCTCCGGTTCCGTGCAGTACCTGGAGCCGGGCTTCCTGTGGCGGCTGCTCGCGGGCCTGCAGCGGCGGCCCCGTCACGTCTTCTTGAACAAGACGCCGGTGCACGACGACCGCGACTTCGTCACCATCCAGGACGCGGTCGGGTCGTTTCACCCGTACTCGGTCGTCGCGCGCACCACGCTCCAGGCCGAGCTCGAGCGGCTCGGCTACGAGGCCGTCGACGGCTGGAAGAACCCCGGCCTCGACTGCCTCGTCTACCTGCGTCCGGAGCTGCACGTGCCGAAGTACAGCGGCGGCTACTGGCGGCTGCGCGGACAGTCATAGGCACGAGCCGAGCCGTGAGCTCGCCACACGCCGTCACCGCACCAGCGCCTTCTCGAGCGCGGCGTCGAGCGCCGGGTTCGAAGCCGAGATCGCGCCGGTGGCGCTCCACACGACGCGGCCCTGAGCGTCGATGAGGTACGTCGCCGGGAGCTGCGTCACGCCGAAAGCCCCGGCGAGCGCCTCGCCGGGATCCCGCCAGAGCGTGAACGCCACCTTGCGCCGGTCGGCGAACGCGCGGATGCGGTCGGCGGGCAGGTCGCGATCGACGCTCACGCCCACCACCGTGAGCCCCCGGCCGCGGAGCCGCTGGTCGAGCGCGACGAGCTCGGGCAGCTCGGCGCGGCACGGCTCGCACCACGTGGCCCAGAAGTTCACGAGCACGGCGCCGCCGCGCAAGGCCTCGAGCGACGCCGGCTTGCCGTCGAGCGTGGTGACCTCCTGGCCGGGCGCCCGCTCCGGCGTCGTGGTCGCCTGCTGCGCCTGTGCCGCGGGCTTCGCGCTCGCCGCCGGAAGCTCGGCGGTGGGCAGGCGCGTGAGCTTCACGGCCTTCGACGTCCAGGCGATCAGCAAGGCGTCGCCGTCGAGCGCGATGCGCGGAAAGCCCGACTGCCGGTCCGAGCGGCCCGTGGTGACGGCCAGCGCCTCTCCGACGAGGCCCGCTGGGCTCACGCGCCGCACGAGCACCCGCGCGTCTTCGCGGTCCGCCGCGACCCAGCTCACCAGCGCGGCGCCCGAGGGCTCGAGCGCGACACCGACCCTCCCGATCGGCGCCGAGCGATCGTGCGCGGCGTCGACGTCGATCGGGGGGCCGAACGAAGCGCCCGCGTTGCTCGAGAACGCGACGCGCACCCTCGGCTTGCTCTCGGCGTACGTGTACCAGGCGACGGCGGCCGACCTGCCGCTCGCGGCGATCGCCGGGCCGTTCACGGGGCAGCCGGGGATCTTCCAGCCGTCGGCGCCGACGCGCTGGGGCTTCGACCAGCGTCCCTTCACGCGCCGCACGCTCCAGATGTCGCGGACCTCGTCGGCCGAGCGGTCGCGGTAGACGACGACGGGGCCCTCGGCGGTCATCGCCGCCGACGTGCCGCAGCAGTCGCAGACGCGATCGTCGAGCTCGACGGCGGCCTGCAGCTTCCCACCAGCGACCGCCGCGGCCCGCAGCGTCATCGGGCCCGAGGCCGCCGTCTTGCGCCCGTCGAGCCAGACGGCGAGGAAGCCGGGCCCGTCGGGCAGCAGAGAGACGAAGCCGTGCTCGGTGGCGGTGCCGTCGTCGTGGGCGGCGCCGAGCTCCCGCCACGCGCGCGCGTCGTCCGAGCCCATCAGCATCACGTCGGCGGCGTGCTCGTGGCCCGAGCCACGGCGGCCGAAGCTCGCGAGCCAGGCGCCGCGTGAAGAGCTCGCCACCATCGGCCCGTCGGCCCAGTTCGCGAGCAGCCGTGGAGACTCGGCGACCGTGACGGGCGCGGCCCAGCCGCCGTCGGCGCGCTGCGAGAGCCTGAGCCGGTAGCCGCCGTCGGCCGGCTCGAGCCAGCTGACCGCTCCTGGGGTGAGCCACGGAGCGAGCGAGCCCTCCGCGGCGGGCAGCGGCTCTTCGACGGCGGCCGACAGCAGCACGGCGACCAGCAGGCTCATGCGAGCTCCCTGCGCTTCCACAGGAAGTAGATGGGTGGGTAGACGAGCAGCTCGAGCAGGAAGCTCGTCAGCAGGCCGCCGACCATCGGGGCCGCGATGCGCTTCATGAGGTCGGCGCCGGTGCCGGTGGACCACATGATCGGCAGCAGGCCCAGCATCGCCGCGCAGACGGTCATCGCCTTCGGGCGAATGCGCTTCACCGCTCCGTGGACGATGGCCTCGCGCAGGCCGGCCTCGTTCGCGAGCCGGCCCTTCTTCTTCGCGTCCTCGTACGAGAGGTCGAGGAACAACAGCATGAAGACGCCCGTCTCGGCGTCGAGCCCCATCAGGGCGATCAATCCGACCCAGACCGCGATCGAGACGTTGTAGTCGAGCGCCCAGAGCAGCCACACCGCGCCGATGGCAGAGAAGGGCACCGCGAGCAGAACGATCGACGCTTTGAAGCTCGAGCGCGTGTTCAGGTACAGCAGCGCGAAGATCAGCACCACGGTCAGCGGCAAGATGAGCTTCAGCCGCTCTTTGACGCGGAGCATGTTCTCGTACTGGCCGCTCCAGGTCATCGAGTAGCCGGCGGGCAGCGCGACGGAGGCGGCGACGGCGCGCTTGGCCTGGTCTACGTAGCCGCCGATGTCGATCTTCGAGGTGTCGAAGTCGACGTAGACGTAGCCGGCGAGCATGCCGTTCTCGTCGCGGATCATCGACGGGCCGTGGGTGAGCACGACGTCGGCGATCTCCTCCATGGGGATCTGCCCCTGCATCGACGGCAGCGGCAGCAGCACGCGCTTCAGGGCCTGCAGATCTTCGCGGTAGTCGCGCGCGTACCGGACGTTGATGCCGTAGCGCTCGCGTCCCTCGACGGTGGTGCTCTGGTTGTCGCCGCCGACCGCCGTCATCACCATCATGTTGGCGTCGTCGACCGACAGGCCGTAGCGCGCGAGCTTGTCGCGCTTGAGCACGAAGTCGAGGAAGTACCCGCCCGCGACCCGCTCGGCGTACGCGCTGCGCGTGCCGGGCACCTTCGAGACGGCGGCCTCGGTCTCGCGCGCGAGCCGCTCGACCGTGGCGAGGTCGGCGCCCATCACCTTGATGCCGACGGGCGTGCGGATGCCGGTCGAGAGCATGTCGAGGCGGCCCTTGATCGGCATCGTCCACGCGTTCGAGATGCCCGGCAGCTGCAGCGCGGCGTTCAGCTCGTCCTCGAGCTCGCCGTAGCCGATGCGGTCGGGCCAGGCCGTGCGCAGGACGCTCTTCAGCCACTGAGGGGCCCAGCTCGAGTACCAGCGCGGCTTCTCGCGCCACTCGCTCTCGGGCTTCAGCAAGACGGTGGTCTCCATCATGGTGAACGGCGCGGGGTCGGTCGACGTGCCGGCGCGGCCGGCCTTGCCGAAGACGCGCTGGACCTCGGGGAACGTCATCAGGATCTTGTCCTGCACCTGCAGCGCCTTCTGCGCCTCGGCCACCGACATGCCCGGCTCGACCGCCGACGGCATGTAGAGGATGGTGCCTTCGCGCAGCGGCGGCATGAACTCGGACCCGAGCGACAGGTAGACGGGCACCGAGCTCGCGACCAGCAGCAGGGCGGCGGCGATGGTCGCCTTCGGGTGCCGGAGCACGAAGCGGCACGGCGGCTCGTAGAGGCGATGCAGGAAGGAGCTCACGGGGTGGCGCTCCTCGGCGCGGTACTTGCCGACGAGCAGCGCGTTGGCCAGCCAGCCGAGCGGGCCACGGAGCTCGAAGGGCTCGACGCGTGCGAACAGCATGCGCATCGCCGGGTCGAGCGTGATGGCGAGCCCCGCGGCGATGGCCATCGCGAGGTTCTTCGAGAACGCGAGCGGGCGGAACAGGCGGCCCTCCTGGTCGACGAGCGTGAAGATCGGCATGAACGCCACGGCGACCACGAGCAGCGAGAAGAAGACGCCGGGCCCCACCTCGGTCAGCGCCTCGAGCCGCACCTTGTGGAAGTCGCCCTTCTTCCCGTCCTGTATCCAGTGGTGGATCTTGTTGTACGCGTTCTCGACCTCGACGATGGCTCCGTCGACGAGCACGCCGATCGAGATCGCGATGCCGGCGAGGGACATCAGGTTGGCGTTGAGCCCCATGGCCTGCATGGGGATGAAGGCGAGCGCCACCGAGACGGGGATCGTGACGATGGGCACGATCGCCGAGGGGAAGTGCCAGAGGAACAGCAAGATGATGAGGGAGACGATGATCATCTCTTCGATGAGCTTGTCGGTGACGGTGTCGATGGCGCTCTCGATCAGCTCCGAGCGGTCGTAGGTGGTGACGACCTCGACCCCCTTCGGGAGCGACGGCTTCAGGTCCTCGAGCTTCGCCTTCACGCGCTCGATGACGTTGAGGGCGTTCTCGCCGTCGCGCATGACCACGATGCCTCCGACGACGTCGCCCTGGCCGTTGTAGTCGGCGACGCCGCGGCGCATCTCGGGGCCGAGCGCCACGGTCGCGACGTCCTTGATGAGCACCGGAGTGCCGCCCTCGGAGCGCAGCACGAGGCTCTCGATGTCCGCGATGCCCTTCACGTAGCCGCGGCCGCGCACCATGTACTCGCGCCCCGAGAGCTCGACGAGCCGGCCGCCGACGTCGTTGTTCCCCTTGCGCACGGCCTCGATGACGGTGTCGAGCGGCAGCTGGTAGGCGGCGAGCGCGTTCGGGTTGACGGTGACCTGGTACTGGCGCACCTGGCCGCCCACCGTCGCGACCTCGGCGACTCCGGGGACGCTCTGGATGGCGTAGCGGAGGAACCAGTCTTGATACGAGCGCAGCTCGTCGGAGGCGTGCTTGCCGCTCCGGTCGACCAGCGCGTACTGGAAGACCCAGCCGACGCTCGTGGCGTCGGGCCCGAGCTCGACCTTCACGCCTTGTGGCAGCTGCGGCGTGATCTTCGAGAGGTACTCGAGCACGCGCGTGCGCGCCCAGTAGAGGTCGGTGCCGTCTTCGAAGATGACGTAGACGTACGAGAAGCCGAAGTCCGAGAAGCCGCGAATCGCCTTCACCTTCGGCGCTCCGAGCAGCGCCGAGGTGAGCGGGTAGGTGACCTGGTCCTCGATGATGTCGGGGCTGCGATCCCACCGGGTGTAGATGATCACCTGCGTGTCCGAGAGATCGGGCAGCGCGTCGAGCGGAATGGTGCGCATCGACCACCACGAGAAGCCGAGCGCGACGAGGGTCGCCGCGATGACGAGGAACTTGTTCTCGGCCGAGAAGCGGATGATCCGCTCGATCATCGCCGGTGCCCCGCATGCGGGTCGGCCCCGGCGTCGGCCGCCGCAGCGCCGCCGCCCAGGGTGAGCTCGGCCAGCGACGCCCGCAGCCTCGACTCGGAGTCGATCAGGAAGTTCGCGCGCGTCACCACCTGCTCGCCTTCCTCGAGCCCGCTGACGACCTCGACGTGCGCGGCGTCTCCGTCGCCCAGCTTCACCTTCCGCGGCCGGAACTTCCCCGCGCCGAGGTGGACGAAGACGATCTTCTCGGTGCCCGAGTCGATCACCGCGTCGGGCGGAATGTTGAGGCCCTCTCGAGGCGCCGCCTTGAGCACCACCTCGCCGAACATCTCGGGCTTGAGCTCGCCGGTCGGGTTCGGGAAGTCGAGGCGCACCTTGACGGTGCGCGTCTTCGGGTCGAGCAGCGGGTCGATGAACACGACGGTGCCGGTGAACTCGCGGTCGGGAAACGCGGTGAGCTTCAGCGTGGCGCGCAGGCCCTCCTTCACGTGCCTCAGCTCGCCCTCGTAGACGTCGGCGAGCACCCAGACGGCCGAGAGATCGACGATCTCGTACGGCATCGCTCCGGCCTCGAGCTTCATGCCGTCGACGACGTCTTTCTTCGTGACGACGCCGGACACCGGGGAGCGGAACGTGAGCGCCTTCAGGGCCTCACCCGTCCGGGTGAGGCGGTCGAGCTCGGAGTCCGGCACGTCCCAGAGCGCGAGCTTGCGGCGCGCCGCCGCCACCAGCGCGTCGCCGTCTTGCTGCACCGCGCCGGAGGTCTTGGCCAGCGCGTCGCGGGTCTTCAGGGCGAGCAGGTACTCGTCCTGTGCGGCGACGAGCTCCGGGCTGTAGAGCGAGAACAGCGGGTCGCCGCGCCGCACCGGGCGGCCCACGAAGTCGACGAACACGCGCTCGACGAAGCCCGCGATCTTCACGTTGACGTGGCGGACGCGGGTCTCGTCGATCGCGACGCGGCCGCTCGTCCGCCAGGCGCTGCCCACCGGCCCGCGCGTGACGGGCGCCGTCTTGAGGCCGATGAGCTGCTGCCGGGCGGGGTCGATCTCGACCTCCGACAGCCCGCGTGGAGGGTCGCCCGACCTGCCGGCGTCGCCCAGCTGCGCGGGGTCGACCTCGACGAGCTTCATGCCGCAGATGGGGCACTCGCCCGGCTGGTCCTGCACGACCGACGGGTGCATCGGGCACTGGTAGACCTTGCCGCTCGTGGCTGCCGCGGCCGCCGGCGTGTCGACCTTCACCAGCTTCATGCCGCAGATGGGGCAGCTGCCGGGGTGGTCCTGCACGATGGTGGGGTGCATCGGGCACTGCCACACCTCTTTCTCGTGCGCAGCCGGCGGCGTCGAGAGCGCTCGTGTGGCCACGACGGCTGCGGCCGCGCTGACGGCGGCGACGAGCACCAGCGCGAGCGCGCCGAACCGCCGGGGTGGCGAGGGCGCCGTCACATTCCCTCCGCGGGCGCGGCGGCCTCCGGCATCACCGGCGCCGCCATGGCGGCTGCTCCGGGAGCCGGGGGCGCCTCGAGGTCGACCTCGTGGGTGGCGATGGCGAGGCGCCAGGCATCGGCGATGGCGCGCAGGTAGCTGTCTTCGTCGGCGATGTAGCCCGCGTTGGCCTCGAGCACGGCGAGGAAGCCGACCTTGCCGACCTTGTACTGCGCGAGCGTGCTGGTCGCGGTGGCCTCGGACTGGATCAAGAGGCCCTCGCGGTAGAGGCGGATCGTCTCGAGAACCGCCTGCATCGCGGCGGCGCGCTGCTGCGTGCGCAGCCTGATGAGCTGCTCGACCGTCTCGAGCTCGCTCCGCGAGGCCCGAAGCCGGGCCTGGGTCTCTTCGACCGCGCGCGACTGCTTCAGCGGCCCCCAGACCGGCAGCGTCGTGCCGACCGACAGGAGCCACATCGGCGGCAGCGTCGTGCCGCGCGGCATGATGCCGGCGCGGAAGGTGAGGTCGGGTGCGTAGCCCTGCCGCGCGGTCGCGATCGCGGCCTCGGCGACGGCCGTGCCGGCGATGGCCGACGCGCGCTCGGGGCTGCGCTCCAGCGCGTCCGTGATGAGCGCCTGGACGTCGCCGGCTGCCGGCAGCGGGAGCTCGGGCAGCGCGGCCTCGGTGGCGATCGGCCGGTCGAGGGGCGCCGCGCGCAGGCGGTTCAGCGCCTGGAGGCTCTGCGTCTCTTCGACTTGAAGCGCCCAGCGCCGCTGCTTCACGCGGTTGAGCTCGAGCTGCGCGCGCAGCACGTCCGACTGGGCGCCCTCGCCGACCTCGTAGCGGCTGCGCGCGAGCTCCGCGGCTTGCCGCCACAGGCCCTCGAGGCGGCCGAGCAGAACGAGGCGGCCGCGGGCGAGCGCGAGATCGACCCACGCTCGGCGCACGTCCGCCTCCGTCGACAGCTTCAGGCGGGCCAGGGCCTGCTCTGCGCGGCGCGGCGCGAGCTCGGCCAGCCGGCCGCGCGCCTGCAGCTTCCCCGGCCAGGGGATCGTCTGCGACGCCATGATGGAGACCCAGCTCGTCTCCATGCGGCCGATCATCAGCTGCTCGAAGCCGTCGTTCTGGACGCCGATCTCGAGCATCGGGTCGGGAAGCGCGCGCGCCTGCGGGGCGAGCTCCCGCTGCGCCTCGATCGCCGCCTCGGCGGCTCTCAGCTCGGGCCGCGCAGCGAGCGCCTCCGCGACGAGCGCGGGCACGCCCGGGGCCTCGGCGAGCGGGTCGGCGGCGAGCACGACCGCGATGGCAGCGAGCACGCTCACTGCGCGGTGAGCTCGCCGGCGATCATGTCCATCGCGCAGGCGTAGCGGATGGTGCCCGGCTTCGTGGGCGTGAAGGTGACCTCGACGGGCTGATCTTTCGGGAGCGGCTTCTCGATGCCGTAGTCCTCGATCACGATCTCGGTCGCGCACGTCGCGTCGACCTTGCGCGTGACGACGAGCGTGACCGGCCGGCCCACCTGGACGATCGCCTCGTCGGGGCTGAAGCCGTCTTGGGTGACGGCGATCTCGATTCTGCCCTTGCCGTCCCGGGCGCAGGCGAGAAGCGACAGCGCGAGGCCTGCCGCGAGTGCGAGGTGTCGAAGCATGATGGTCTCCTCGTGCCCTTTAGGCCGCCCGGCGCCCGCCGTGACGGCCGGTGTCACGGCGGACGGCGCCGCGCCTATCGGCTATGAGCACCGAATGGATCCGAGCAGTCGCGCGGCCATCAGCGTGGCGCTGGCCCGGCTCGCGGGCGGGGACCGGTCTGCCCAGCGCACGGTGTTCGAGGCGGTGTGGCCCATCGTGCGTGACTTCTGCAGGAAGATGCTGGCGACCGCAGCCGACGCGGAGGACGCCGCGCAGCAGGCGATCATCCGGACGTTCGCGCAGGCGTCGGACTACGACGTCTCGCGCGACGGCCTGGCCTGGGTGCTCGAGATCTCGCTCTGGGAGTGCCGCACCATGCTGCGCCGCCGGGCTCGCTCGAGAGAGCACGAGCTCTCGGCGCAGGCGATGACGGTGCCCGATCTCGGCGCGTCGCCCGAAGAGGCCGCCGAGCGGAGGGATCTCGAGGCCGCGCTCGCCGCGGCGCTCGGCGGGCTGACCCAGGCCGATCGGGCCGCCCTCGCCGACGGCCTGACGGGCGAGCAGGCGGGGGTCGCGCCCGCGACCTGGCGCAAGCGCCGGGAGCGCGCGCTCTCTCGCCTGAGGCTCTTGTGGAGGTCACAGCATGACTCCTGAGCAGATCTTCGACTCCGCCACGGCGGCGTACGAGCGCGGGCGCCTCAAGTGGGCGGTGATCTCGGCGCTGCCCATGGCCGTCATTCCCCTCGCCTCGTTCGCGGTCGGGCAGCGGCTGGGGAGCTCGATGGCCCTCGGGGCCGTCTTGCTGATCGCGTGCGCCGTCATGCTCTGGCGCGGGCAGGCGCTGAGCGTGGGCCTGTCGGCGGGGCTCAAGGCCGGCCTCGTTCCCCTCGTGCTGTCTCACGCGGCGAACCTCTACGGGCACGTGTGCACGCCCGCGGGCTGCACGTCGCTGTGCGTGCCCGCGTGCGCGCTGGGCGGCGTCACCGCCGGCGTGATCGTGGCGCTCGCGGCCGCACGCTCGGTCGCGCCGCTGAAGGTGCTCGGCGCGGGCGCGGCGACCGCCTGCCTCGTCGGGGCGTTCGGGTGCTCGTGCGTCGGCTTCAGCGGCGTCGCGGGAATGCTGCTCGGGACCGGTGCGGCGATCTGCGCGACGCGCCTGTGTCAGCTTCGTCGCGCGTGACCGAGGCTCGAGGCGCACCTCGCCCTACACCCCGGGCTCACGGCAGGAAACTCCGATGCACGTGGAGGGTGCTCTCGAAACCACGATCGCGAGGGCGCAACGAATGGGTGAAAAAACGTCTCACCGCCGGCCCTACGGGGCGCTGCTGGGTCTGGGGTTGCTCGCCGGGTGTATGGGCGCGATTGACCCCGACGCCGACAAGAAGCCGCCCAGCAACCTGACGGCGGGGCCCATGGGGGGCGGCGTGCACCTGACCTGGAAGGACAACTCGACCGACGAGGACGAGTTCGAGATCGAGCGCAAGATCAGCGGAGCGCCCGGCTTCGCCAGGCTCGCCACGGTCCCCTTCGATGCGGTGAGCTACCACGACGCGGACGTCAGCTTCGGCACCTCGTACACCTACCGGGTCAGGGCCAAGATCGGCGCTGGGTTCTCGGCCTACTCGAACGAGGCGACGGCAGATCCCGGGTCGACGGGCACGGCGGGCGGTTCGGCGGGGACAGGCGGCGGCATCGGCACTGCCGGCGGCTCAGCGGGCGGCTCGACTGGGAGTGCCGGCGGTGGCTCGATGGGAGCCGCGGGTGGCTCGACGGGAGCCGCGGGTGGCTCGATGGCGACCGCGGGTGGCTCGAGCGGGACGGGCGGCGGTTCTGGCGGTTCCGCCGGGGGCGCCGCGGGCGGCGCCGTGGCGGTCGTGTCGTTCAGGACCTCGGTGGTCCCGGCGCTGGTCGCGACGTGCGGGACGAACAACGGCAGCTGCCACGCGGCGGCGCAGGCCGTCGGCCGCTCGATGTCTCAGTACGGGCCGTGCAAGGTCATCTGGTTCTCGTCGGTCGACGCGCCGCTCGGTGCGTACTCGAACTATCCGACCAACACGGTGGCGACGGGCTGCCCCGACCTGACCCTGTACCAGCGGCTGATGCAGCAGCACAGCATGCTGTGCGACGGAGCCACCTGGCAGGCCCGCGCGAGGTACGTCATCCCGGGAGATCTGCAGAACAGCCTGCTCTACCAGGTGATCGCCGGCGACGCGTCGTACGGCAATCGCTGTCGCGTGATGACGACTCCGGTCGCACGGATGCCGAAGATCGACGCCGTGGTCAACCCGGGTGGGCGCGCGCTCACGACCGCCGAGATCGACAGCATCCGCGACTGGATCCTCCAAGGGGCGCCGAACAACTGACCATGAAGAACGTGATCTTCATCGCCGTCCTGGCGGCTGGCTGCGGAGGCGCAGACCCGTCGACGTCGGGCCTGCCCGAGCTGCTCGAGGCGCCGGCGCTGACCGATCTGAACCCCGATCCGGACATCGTCGAGGTCCGCCTGGTCGCCGGCATCTCGACGACCGAGTACCTCGCGGGGAAGCAGACGGAGGTCTGGGCCTACCGCGACGGCGCGATCGCAGGGGCGCGAGGCACCGTCCCCGGGCCCATGCTGAAGGCGAAGCGGGGCGATCAGATCATCGTGCACTTCAAGAACGAGCTGCCCGAGATGGAGACCACCGTGCACTGGCACGGCCTGCGTCTGCCGGCGCAGTTCGACGGGGCGCCGTCCTTCCAGATGCCCGCCGTCTTCGCCGGCACCGAGTTCGAGTATCGATTCACGGCGCGCGACGCGAGCTCGTTCTGGTACCACCCGCATGTGCGCGCCGCCGAGCAGATCGAGCGCGGTCTGTACGCGGCGATGGTGATCGAAGACGCCGTCGTCCCCGACGTCGCGGCCGATCGATTCCTCGTCCTCGACGACGTGAAGATCAACTCCGACGGCTCCTTGAACCAGGACACCACCGAGCTCGACCGGATGATGGGCCGCCAGGGCAACGTCGTTCTGGTCAACGGCCGGCGCGCGCCGGTTCAGCTGCGGGCGGCCGCCGGGTCGCGCGAGCGCTGGCGCATCGTGAACGCCGCCAACGGGCGCTACTTCAACCTGCGAGTCCCCGGGGCCGAGCTCCTGGTCATTGCGTCCGACGGGGGGTTGCTGCCGCAGCCGTACAGCACCGCGACGCTGCTGGTGGCGCCGGGCGAGCGCTACGACGTGCTCGTCAGCTTCGACGACCGCGCCGGGGCGAGCCCCGTGCTGCAGACGATCCACTACGACCGGGGCCACGATCTGCCGGATCCGGGGCCGCTGGATCTGATGAAGATCAGCCTCGGCCCCGCGGGCGAAGCGCCCGAGCCTCTGCCGCAGTCGTGGGGCGCCATGCCCCGCCTCCCCGTCAGCGCCGCCACGACGGTTCGGCAGTTCGTTCTCGACGAGTACGAAGCGCCGGGCTTCCCCGTGGTCTTCACGATCAACGGTGAGCGGTGGCCGGACAACCAGCACGTCCACGTGAAGCAGGGTGATACGGAGATCTGGGAAGTGCGCAGCGCGGCCCCGATGGATCACCCGTTCCACCTCCACGGCATGTTCTTCCAGGTGCTGGACAGCAACGGCCAGGCCTCGACACGCGACGGCTGGAAGGACACCGTGAACATCCCCCAGGGCGCGACCGTTCGCTTCGCGGTCCAGTACGAGCCGCTCGGCATGTGGATGTTCCACTGCCACATTCTCGAGCACGCCGAGTACGGAATGATGGGCGAGCTGATGGTGATGCCCTGACGGCCGCCAGCGCCTCAGTTCCGCGTGATGAACAACGCGCCGAGGCACATCTCGTCGGCGGTGCCGCCTCCCCAGCTGACGTCGCGGGGCCCCGGGTTGTCCCACTCGCACTCCATGCGGAGCCGATCTCCGGGGCCGAGCGCGCGCGCCTCGGCCAGCAGGTAGGACCGCTGCCAGTGGAAGTCCCACTTCGGGATGTCGAGCAGGCACTCGCGCTCGCCGTTGGCGCGCTCGATCGACAGCGCGCCGCGTACTCCGAGCTCGTGCATGTGGAGGCTCGCGCCGCGGATCAGGATTCTCTGGCCGCCGGACACGAGAGGCGTCGGATCCGCTGAATACGCGTGGACCACGCCCGACGCGCCCGCGGGGATCAGCATGCCCGTGTCCGTCGTGATCCACGCGGGATCGGCCCAGGGCATGACCTGCGCTTCACGCTCGACCTGGTTCTCCAGCTTGAACTCGAAGGTGGAGCGATCGGTCTCTGCGTGGTGGCTCGTGTCGTAGTGCATCTGGATGACGATGGCCGACCCCGGAGCCACCGCGAAGCCCGTGCCGGCCGGGTATTCGTCGCCCATGCTCCCGGGCTCCCACGCGCCGATCCAGCTGACCCGGCGATCCACGAAGCCGGGCCCGGCCGGGCAGTAATACCCGGGCCCGGGGTCCGCGTCGTCGAGCTCCTGGAAGATCGCGCGCTGAGCCGGAGGCACCGCGTACGCGATCGCGTGGTGAACCATCGCCGCGCTCCCCGGCCGCGCCCGGAAGCCGGTCACGTTCTGCGTGACCTGCCCCGGCCACTCCACGAGGAAGCAGCGGTAGTCGGACGGCCCGCGCACCGGCCGGTACTCGACGGGCATCGCCAGCTCGAGGTCCACCCGGGACAGCCCGGCCGTGAGCGGCGTCACCGGCGCCGGCGCGGTGACGTCGTCTCCAGCGGGCGCTCCCGCGTCGATCCACTCCACGATCGCGGCGATCTGCGCGTCGGTGAGCGACCAGTCGCTCTGGTAGTCGGCGCACGAGCGGCTCGCTCTCCACGGCGGCATGCTGCGGTCGAGCACGGCGGCCTCGACCCGGTCGCGCTCCCGGTGGACGTCGTCGAAGGTGAGCAGCGGAAACGGCGCGAGACCGCTGCCGTCGTGACACGGCGCGCAGTGCCTCTGCACCATGGGAGCGATGTCCTGCCGGTACGTGGGCACGGCGCGCCCGCACCCGGCCGCCGCGGCCACGCCGGCGACCGCGGCGATCGCCACGCTGCACCGGCGCATCACTGGCACAGGTGCGTCAGGGCTCCGTTCGCCGCGATCCAGTAGACGCCCGTCGCGTCAGCGGCGATCGCCACCGGAAGCCGGAGCCCCGTGGCCACCGGAGCCGGTGTCGCGCCGTCGGTGGGCTGGCTCATCACCGAGCCGCCCTCGGGGCTGGAGACGCCGAAGTACACCGGCGCCCCGCCGATCGCCGGCGCGCTCGTCACGGTGTCGACCGACGTCGCGACCTTCAAGCCGGCGCCGTCCTTGCCGACGCGGAGCAGCTGGGTCGCGGTCGTGACGTAGACGTGCTCGGCGCCGACGGCGAGACCCAGCGCGGAAGACTGATCGCCGGTCAGGCTCGATGCGGGCCCTCCCTCGATGGGCGCCTTCATCGCGCTGAACGCCGGCACCTTGTGCTCCCAGGCGTTGTTCATCCAGTACACGTGGGTCTCGTCGAGGGCGAGCGCCTGCGGCCCCCGCTGGCCCGAGGCGATGACCGTCACGCCCGATCCGTTCAGGCCCGCGCGGCTCACCGTGCCGCCGTTCGAGTCCACCCAGAACAGCCCGTGGCGGTCGACGGCGATCTGAAACGGGTAGCCCGCGGCGGACACGACCAGCTCGGACGGGCCGGTCGAGCCCTCACCGGTTCGGAAGATCTTCCCGCCAGAGACGGCCCAGTAGGCGCGCCCGTCGTGGGCGGCGAGCGACGTGAGCGCCGCCACGTCTCGAATCACGACCTGCGGCTCTCCGCCTGCCTTCGCCATCATCCAGAGGGTCTCGAGGCGCGGGCCGGTGGTGGACGACAGCACGGACCAGTAGACGTGCCGCGAGTCCACCGCGACGAACCGCGGAGCGACGAGGCCGTTCGCGAGCGCCCTCGGCTGCCCCGGCGACTCGCAAGGTGGCCCGGGATCGACCGGCTGCCCCTGGCCGGTGTCGACCCGAGGCGTGCGGGTCGCCTCGGGCTCCGGGGGTGAGACGGCGGCGGGGGGCTGCTGCCCGTCCCCGCACGCGAAAGAGAGGACGGCTGCCGCTGCGAGAAAGCTGCGAACGCTCGACGTCACGGTTGCTCCCTGACTTCTCGGCCCAGACGGGAACGTTGAATAGCGCCGAGGCAGTTGCTGGTCGAATGCATTCTTTGTAGTGATTCGATTCATGAAACGAATGAGTTCCGACGGAAGCATCGCCCGCTTCGAGAGCTTCTACGAGGTCGCGCGGCTCGGGTCGGTGGCGAAGGCCGCCGCGTCGCTCTATCGCTCGCAGCCCGCCATCTCGCACCGGCTGCGTGCGCTTCAAGACGAGCTGGGCGTCGAGCTCTTCGAGAAGGTCGGCCGGAAGCTCAAGCTCACCGAGGCAGGCCGCCGGCTGAGGGATCGCTGCGGCGACTTCTTCTCGTGGTCGCGGGAGCTCCGCGCAGCGGTGTCCGAGACGGCCGAGCCCGACGGTCCCATCACGATCGGCACGCTGCCGACCGTCGGCAGCCACCTCCTGGTGGAGACGGTGGCAGGGCTCCTGCGCGACTTTCCGCGGATTCAGCTGAGCTTCGTCTTCGATCTGGTGCCGTCACTGCTCGAAGCGCTGCGAGAGGGCCGGGTGGATCTGCTCGTCCTCGTCGGCGACGTCGACACCGCGGGGCTCAGCGCGGACGTCGTCGGGCACACGGGGCTCGCCGCCGCCATGGCACCGGGCGCGGCGCCGAGGCGGCGTGGCACGGTTCAGCCGAGCGAGCTGCGGCGCCTCCGCTACCTCGCGTGGGATGGGCCGCCGGATCCGACGTTCGACGTGGTGCGGCGCTTCGTCGCGCGCCACAAGCTGCGCGACGCCCACGCCCCGAAGATCCCCAACATCGAGGCCCTGCGGGCTCTGGCGGCGCTGGGCGCCGGCTACACCATTCTCCCCGCGTACACCGTGAGGAGGGACGCCGAGGCGGGCCGCCTGGTCGCGCTGAGGGTCGCGGGCCTGGGTGATCGCGTGCCGATCTTGCGGATCCGCCGGCCGAGGCAGCTCATCGGCCCGGCGCTCCGCGTCGTGCTGGAGACGCTCACCCGCCTGCCCCGCTGAGCGCGACCGATCGGCACCCGAGCCTCCACCTCGCTGCGAATGCGCTCCGAGTGGCGGCCGCGGTCGCAGCTCGGCTGCGTCGGCCCGCGGTCTGACGCCTTCGCAGCGCCCCGGCCTCGATCGAGCGCACGCTCGAGGTCAAGGCAATGGCCGCGACGCGAGCTGCATCGTGCCCGACGGACCCGCGAGCACGTGTACGGCGTTCGCGTTCGCGACGACGCTCCAGGGGTGGTTGGCGCCCAGCGTCGCAGTGGTGTCGATGGCGAACGAGCGTACGCCCCAGGTCGCGCCGTAGTCCGTCGAGCGCAGATAGCCGCAAGGGTCATTCACGGTGTCCCCGCTGTCGCCGTGGCGCCAGATGACGTGGACGCCGCCGCCGGGGGCCAGCCACACGTGATGGTGGTTGCGATCGATGCCCGTGTCGCCCGGCAGCACCTGCGCCGTGCCCCAGGTCGCCCCGTTGTCGGTGCTGCGCCGGTACCAGGTCGGGCCCGCTCCGACGCTGCCGTTCGCGTCGGTGTACGCGACGTGCACGGTGCCGGTCGACGCGTCGACCGCGATGGTCTGGCCACCCCCGTACGTGCCGAGGTTGCTCGCGAGGGCGAACGCGCTCCACGTCGTGCCCCCGTTCGTCGATCGGAAATACCAATACGTGGGGTTGCTGGTCGGGTTGCTGACCCCGGCGACGTGCACGTAGGCGCCTCGCGCCGCGATGCGCGCTCGGAAGATCGGAGTCGTCGTGACGCTGACCGGCGTCGTCCACGTCGCGCCGTTGTCGGTCGACTTGCGGAAGCTGAGCGGCAGTCCTCCGGAGCCTGCGGAGGACGCCATGTCGCTGCTCGCGGTGATCAGGAAGACGGTGTCGCCCTCGGCGGCGAGCCCGCCGTACATCGCGGGGAAGTTGCCCGTCGCGGCCGCGACGGTGACGGGCGCCGTCCAGGTCACGCCGTCGTCGGCCGAGCGGCGATGCACCAGATTGCCGCCGAGATGCCCCACGAGGTGCACCTGGTTGCCGATCGCGAGGCGACCCAGGTCGTCCACCAGGGTGCGCGGCGCCGAGAACGTGCTCGTGCCTCCATCGGTCGTTGATCCGCCCGCCGCGCCACCGGCGGTGCCGCCCGCCGTGCCACCGGCGGTACCCCCCGCCGTCCCACCGGAGGCGCCACCCGCGGTGCCGCCCGCTGCTCCGCCTGCCGTACCACCTGAACCTCCGCCCGCCGCGCCGCCCGAGGTGCCACCCGCCGCCGCTCCTCCTGCTGTTCCGGTGGAGCCGCCGGCCGTCGCACCGCCGGGTGGCATGCTCGAACAGCCGGCGAGACAACCCAGGAACAGTACGGTTTGCAGGCGCATGGACCGGAGGACATCCTCGACGTGCCACGGAGTTTCCCACAGCCTGCACGATCTCTTCCGGCTCGCCGTCAAGATGGGGTTCAGCCTTCACGCGGATGTGCATGAAGCCGAAGAGGAGCGAGGCGTCCATGATGCGGACGGAGCGTTCTGGGTGAACGACCTCGGCAGCTCGAACGGCACGCTGCTCAACGGCAAGCCCGTGCGCTGCGAGCGCCTGCGCGACGGCGACGTCCTGCACGTCGGAGCGGTGAAGCTGCTCTACCGCGTCAGCGCGGGCTGATGTTCACCCGAGGCGCGCAGTGGACAGATCGCGCCGCGCGTTGGCCGCCGACCAGCGCCGGCCGCTGGCCCTCGAGCACGCCGCCACCGTATGAAGCGCGCGTGCCTCGTCTCCTCGCCCTCGCTCTGCTCCTGGCTGCCGCCTGCCCTGCGCCCAACGACCTCACCCTGAACGACGACGCCGTGCGCGCTCACGTCACGCTGCGGCCGTTCTCGCTCGAGGTCATCCGTCCCTCCGACGGCGCCGTCGTGCTGAAGACGAACGGCCCGCCGCGCGCGACGAAGGACAGCCCCGAGTACGTCGACCAGATCCTCCCCGGCTGGGACGGCTACCGCGCGAACGAGGCCGAGTGGACCGCCGCGGCCGCCGACGCCACGCTCGTCGAGTCCACCGCGACCTCGGCGAAGCTCGCGTTCGGCGACGGCTTCACCCTGGAGCTGAAGCTCGAGGGCGCGCGCGTGCGCGTCACGACCGCGACCACGCAGCCCGGCCTCAACAAGCTGAGCCTCCCCTTCGTGCTCGGCTCCGACGAGCACGTCTTCGGCTCCGGCGAGCGCTACGCCTCCTACGACCACCGCGGCCTGCACCTCTTCACCTGGGCCGAAGAGGCGGGCCTCGGCGGCGGCGAGGAGCGCCGGCCGTACACCGCCGACAACCCGTACCCCAACGGGCCGTCGATGACGTACTTCCCCGTGCCGTTCTTCCAGTCGAGCGCCGGCTACGCGCTCTCGCTCGACACCACCCGCCGCACCGAGTTCGACTTCGGCGCGACGGCGCCCGGCGAGTGGCGCGCCGTCGTCAATGGCACCACGCTCCCGCTCACCGTCTACGCCGCCGACCCCGTCACGGTGCTCGACCTGTGGACGCAGGACACCGGCCGGCCCGTCGAGCCCTCGCCGTGGGTCTGGGGCCCGCGCCGCCGCATCGGCCGCGGCTCGATGGTGAACGGCGTGCCCGAGTGGGCCGCGATGCGCGACGCCGGTCTTCCCCTCACCGCGTGCGACGACGCCATGCACTTCCTGCCCGCGCTCTCGCACCTCGGCATCGAGGACCAGCTGCGCGCGTGGACGAAGACGCTCCACGACAACGGCTTCAAGGCGATCGGCTACAACAACCCCTACGTCGCCGCGATGCACCCGAACGCCGCCGCCGACTACGCGTTCGGCGCCGACGCCGGCTTCTTCGAGAAGCAGCCGAACGGCCAGCCCGCGACCACCTTCTTCATCAGCGGCGCTCCGCTCTACATCTCGGCGGTCGACCTCACGAACCCCGCGGCGGTCGCGTGGTACGAGACGCTGCTCCAGCGCGGAGTCGACCTCGGCTACGACGGCTGGATGCACGACTTCGGCGAGTACGTCGCCCGCTCGTCGCGCTTCTTCGACGGCCGCCGCGGCGACGAGGTGCACAACGCCTTCCCCGTCTTGAGCGCGAAGGCCGCGCACGACTTCTTCGAGCGCGTGAAGCCGAACGACTACCTCTTCTTCGTGCGCAGCGGCGGCACCGGCACGCAGGCGTACGCCCCCGCCGTCTGGAGCGGCGACCCCGAGTCGACCTTCGACGACACGCAGGGCATGCCGGCGCAGCTGCGCGGCGGCCTGAACCTCGCGCTCAGCGGAGTGCCCTACTGGGGCAGCGACGTCGGCGGCTTCAAGTGCATCACCGACGCTCCGCGCGACAAGGAGGTGCTCGTGCGCTGGTACGCGCTCGGCGCGCTCTCGCCCATCATGATGGACCAGAACGCCTGCGTGAACCCCGTCGGCCCCGCGAAGACGAAGTGGACCCTGTGGAGCGACACCGAGACGCAAGACGTCTACCGCGTGATGGCGTCGCTGCACACGCGGCTGGCCCCGTACTTCCGCGTGCTGGCGCGCGAGGCGAAGGCGACCGGCATGCCGCTGATGCGGCCTCCGTTTCTGTTCTGGCCGTCCGAGCCGAACGCGTGGACCGCGGAGGACACGTTCTTCCTGGGCCCCGCATTGTTCGCCGCTCCCGTCGTGCGCCGCGGCGTGACGATGCGCGAATTCTGGCTGCCGCCCGGCAAGTACGTCGAGTGGTTCACCGGGCGCGTGCTCGACGGCGGCATGCGCGTGACGGTGCCGGCTCCGATTCTGGAGACACCGCTGTTTCTCAAGACGGGGCACCTCGTGCCGCTGCTCGACGCCGAGGTGCAGACGCTCGCGCCGGCGACGGTGGCGGGCGTGGTGACCGAGGCGTCGCGCTCCGACGTGCTCGACGTGCGCGTCGCGCTGGAGGCCGGGCAGAAGGCCGAGCTCACCCTCGTCGACGGCACGAAGCTGACCGCGGAGCGGCTCTCGGCGCCCGGCGGCGCGGCGGCGCGCGTGCAGGTGGAGGGCGCATCGGTCGAGCAGGACGGCCTGAAGCTGTCGTCGAGCCACCCGACCCGGCGGATCCGCTGGGACGTGTACCGGCCCTGACGCTCGTGTCACGCCGCTGCGCAGCTGCGCATGCTGCGCGTTCGCGCACCCCTCCGCACATCGCGGATCTACGCGCGGCCTGCGCATTGCTCTGCGCCGGGCCCATGCGAACTGCCCTCGTTCTCGTGGTGGCCGTCGTGTCCGGTTGTGGCCGCGCTCCTTCTCCGAGCCCGCTGCGGCTCGGCGGCGACTTCACGAGCCAGTCGCTGGCCGTGGGGGTGAAGCAGCGCTTCCAGCTGCAGCTGCCGGCTGGGCTGCTCTACGGCAACGTCGACGGCACGCTGACCGTTCACGACAGCCAGGGCGACGAGGTGCCCGTCACGAAGACCGGCACCGGCCAGTTCGAGACCGTGCTGCCCACCGCAGGCGAGTACACGATCGACAGCGCCTCCGGCACCGAGCAGAGCACCATCGGCGTTCGCGCCGAGCTGATCTCCGCGCTCAGGCTCGTCGATCGCACCGTCTACACGACCGCCGAGAACGGGACGGGGTGCAGCCGTGCGGCGCCGGGAGGCCCCGTCAGCCTCGCTCCGAACCAGCGCCTCGGGTTGAGCGTCTCGTCCGTCAACGCGAGCGGCTCGACGATGAGCGGCATCTATGACCTCGAGGTGCTCGACCTCGGTACCTGGGTGAGCCGGCCCTTTCTCTTCGGTGGCCCGAACCAGTTCTCCATCACCGCTGCCGGCAACGGCTCGGTGACCTTCACCGAGAAGACCTCGGGGAAGTCGGCGATGCAGACGATTCTGCGCCTCGAGGCTCCGGCCGTCTGTCCGTGACGCTCAGGGTGCGCGGCGGCGAGCGCTCCTGGTCGACCGCGTGATCATCAGGAGCGCGGCCAGCAACGCGACCGACGGAGCACCCGTCGTCGAGCACCCCGTCTCCGGCGCTGCCTCCTTCATGCCATCCTCGTCCGGGGAATCCGGAGCGGGGCGGATCTTCGGCGCCACGACCTCTGCCGTGAGCACCTTCGACTTGTTGCCGTACGGCATGAACGTGCACCAGGCCTCGATCGTCCCGGGCGCGGTCGGTGTGATCTGTGCGTCGAGCTTGCCGGAGTCGCCGCTGGTGAACTCGTGCCGCAGGTCGATACCGGGACCATGAACCTCGATGATGGCCTGCTCGCCCGGCTGCGGGTTCGCGTAGCAGCTCGCGATGACGCGGTCGGTCTTGCCCACGGTCGCCTTCTGCCGGTCGGGGGACGAGACGAGCACGCCGAGGTAGGCCATCGACGGGTCCGTGGTGAACGCCAGGTCCGGCCTCGGGAAGTCGACCAGCTGCGAGACCTCGGCGACGTTGCCGCACTGGCAGAACGCCTCGTTGATCACCGGATACAACCTCGCGCCGTACGGAAACGGGCTCGACGTCTCGAAGCTGAACCGGGGCACCCGGTCGATGAACAGGCCGCCCGAGCGGTGGCCCCGGACACCCGGGGCGTTCTGGTACATGAACTCGACACCTCTGAAGCCGCCCTTCAGCGTGTTGAGGGGCTCGGAGCACGGGCTGCAGACGACCCACACCTCGCCGCCGCCGTAGAGGCGGTCGTTCCGCATGCTGGTCGTGAAGGTCATGCCGGCCTCGGTGACCGAGAGCGCCGACGAGGAAGCTGCGGAAAAGAGAACGATGAGCTGGAGTGAGCGCATGATGGGGCGCTCTCTTGAGAAGTCCGCGCCAGCCCAAGCTGCCGGAGACTGGGCGCCGGGTGTGATGCACCCATCCGGCTTGCCCGCCACGGGAAATGGTGACTAAGACGTCACAACATTTCCGCCCGCCCTCCGAGAACCGTCCATGCGTCTCGCCTGCCTCGCCCTCGCAGCCGCCGCCTGTGGAATTCCCCCTGCGCCGCAGCAGCTGAGGGACTACGACCGCCTGGTCGTCGTCAGCGACCTCGTCGGCTCGAGCCCCACCTACTCCACCGGCTTCGTCTCGCTGCTGAAGCAGAACGACGACGCCCGCTTCCCGATGTTCGCGGGGAAAGACGTGTCGGCCGCGCTGCCGAAGGCCGAGGTGGTGCGCTTCGATCGCGCCGGCGAGGGCTTCACCGAGCTCGCCGAGCCGATGGCGCTGTGTCGCTGCGCCGGCAACGCGTGCCCTACCGACGAGGCGTGCGTCCGCACCGACACGCGCGCCGGCACCGCGCTGATCATCCAGCTCGGCGCCAACGATCTCTTCTCGCTGTTCTTCGAGCTCTACTCGAGCGCCGCGCTCCGCGCCGACCCGCAGCCCGCCGTCGACCGCTTCCGCGCCAGCGTGAAGGGCGTGCTCGCGATCGCCGGCGATCGCGCCGTGTTTCCCCGCGCACCGAAGCTGTTCGTCACGAACGTGCCGGACCCCTCCGACGGCGTGGGTGACCTCGCCACGCTCGTCGCCGCCTCGTTTCCCCTCGCCGGCCGCGACCTCGGCGTCGTCACTCCCGAGCTCGTGAAGACCGTGCTCGCTGGCATCAACCAGGCCATCGCCGAAGAGACCGCCGCCGCCGGCGGCACGCTCATCGACGTCAGCGCCCACTTCCTCGGCCACGGCTACCACGCGACCGAAGCGACCAGCCCCCACTACCGCGCCGACGACCCCACGAAGTGGTTCCGCAGCTTCGTCGACGCCAACCGCCGCGGAGCGCACGAGCTCCGCCGCCTCACCTGGCGCGCTCTCTCGGGCGAAGACGTCTCCGCGATTCCGGTGCTGCCCGACGAGCCGCTGTTCGGCCTGCCCGCCGTGCCCGCGCGCGGCTGGGCGAACGCGGTCGCGCACGCGAACGTCGCGAAGAGCATCAAGCTGCCGAGCTTCGGCGACGCCGTGCTGCCGAACGGCAACGCCGACGCCACGAAGCTGCTCGGCCCCAGCGACGGCACCGGCAACGACGCCATCGTCGCAATCGGAGTGCTCGGCCACTTCATCGTCGCCGACATGGGGGCGGGAGAAGAGATCACCGACGGCGAGGGAGACGACCTCGTCGTGCTCGAGATGGGGCGGCTGTCGGGCGGCGTGCCCGAGCGCTACCGCATCTCTCTCTCGAACGACGCGATGGGGCCGTTCACGCCGCTCGCCGAAGGCGCGGGCGAGCAGGCCTTCGACCTCGCCGGCAGCGGCGTCGCCAAGGCCCGCTTCGTCCGCCTCGAGAGCCTCGTGCGCCTCTCCGACATCGACAACGGGCTCGGCTCTCCGTTCGCGCCCGGCCCCGAGATCGACGCCATCGGCGCGGTGTACCCGGCGGGGCAGTGAAGCGCGCCGCGCTGCTGCTGCTCGTGGCCTGCGGCCCGCGCGCCGTCACGTACACGAGCGACGTTCAGCCGCTGATCAGCGCGCGCTGCCAGGGCTGCCACCGCGAGGGAGGCATCGCTCCGTTCGCGCTCGAGACCTACGAGCAGGCGGTGGCGCACGCGGAAGCGATGCGGGCCGCGACGCTCGCGCGCACGATGCCGCCGTGGGGCGTCGACGACTCGTGCCAGAGCTGGGCCGACTCCGAGCGGCTCACCTCGGAGCAGCTCGACGTGCTCAGCCGCTGGGCGGACGGTGAGAAGGCGCGTGGGACGGCGGCGCTGGTGGAGCGGCAACCGGCGCAGTTCTCGCCGACGCACACGCTGGACCCGGGCGTCGAGTACGCGCTGCGCTCGGACCTCGCGGACGACTACCGCTGCTTTCTCGTCGACCCGGAGCTCTCGACCGACATGTTCGTGACCGCGTACCGCGTGGACCCGGGAGATGCGCGCGTGGTGCACCACGTCATCCTCTACGCGCCCACGACGCAGCCGGCGGAAGAAGCGGCGGCGGCGCTCGACGGGCAGGACTCCGCGCCGGGCTACACGTGCTTCGGCGGGCCGGGCGTGGCGTCGCGCGCGGTGGCCGGGTGGGCACCGGGAGCTCCGGTGACGCGCTTCCCCGCGGAGACCGGCGTGCGGCTGCTCGCGGGCAGGAAGCTGATCGTGCAGGTGCACTACAACACGCGGCTCACGGCCGGCGCCGATCGCACGCGCGTCGCGCTGGAGCTGGCGGCCGACGTTCCCATCGAGGCCACCATCGTTCCGCTCGCCGACACCTCGCTCGAGGTGAGCCCCGGCCAGGCCGAGGTGACGGCGACGAGCGAGCTGTCGCTGCCGCTGCCGGTGCGCGTCAAGGTGCGCGGCGTGTTCCCACACATGCACCGGCTCGGGCGGAAGCTGAAGCTCGAGCTCAACCGCGCCGAGAGGTGGCAGTGCGCGGTGAACGTGCCGAGCTGGGACTTCAACTGGCAGCGCTTCTACTTCTACGAGGCGCCGCTGGCCGCGGTGCCAGGTGACGTCATTCGCCTCTCGTGCACGTACGACACGAGCTCGCGGACGTCGCCGGTGCGGTGGGGCGAGGGCACCGACGACGAGATGTGCCTCGTCGGGCTGTACGTGACACCGCGCTGAGCGCCGCTCTAAGAACGGGCACGATGGAAGCTCCCGTTCACCCCGGCCTCCCGCTGATCGGCAGCATCCTGGACCTGCAGCGCGACGCCCTCGCCACCTTCACCAAGGCCTCGAAGCTCGGCGACGTCGTCGAGGTGAAGATCCCGTACTACCGCGGCTTCCTCATCAGCAACCCCGAGCTCATCGAGCACGTGCTGCACGACAACTACAAGGCCTACGGCAAGCAGACGCGCGGCTACGCGGCCCTGCGCACCGTGCTCGGCAACGGCCTGCTCACCTCCGAGGGCCCGTTCTGGCTGCGGCAGCGCCGCCTCGCGCAGCCCGCCTTCCACAAAGAGAACCTCGCCTCGTGGGGCGCCACCATGGTGCGCGCCACGCGCGAGCTCGCCGAGTCGTGGGCCCCGCGCATCGCCTCCTCGCAGCCCTTCGACATCCACGACGACATGATGCGCGTCACGCTCCGCATCGTGGGCGAGGCGCTGCTCTCGACCGACCTCACCGGCGCCGCCGCCGAAGTCGGCGACGCCCTCGGCCCGCTGCTCAAGCTGCTCACCGCGCGCACCTCGCGGCTCTTGCCCGTGCCCGACTGGGTCCCCATTCCGTCGCATCGCAAGCTCGCGGCCGGCCGCGCCCGCCTCGACGCCGTCGTGAACCGCCTCATCGCCGAGCGCCGCGCGACGGGGGCCGGCACCGACCTGCTCGGCATGCTGATGGGCGCCACCGACGCCGACACCGGCGAGCGCATGAACGACGCCCAGCTGCGCGACGAGGTGATGACCATCATGCTCGCCGGCCACGAGACGACCGCGAACGCGCTGTCGTGGGTGTTCGTGCTGCTCGGCCAGCACCCGGCGGCGGAAGAGAAGCTGCGCGCCGAGCTGAGCACCGTGCTGGGCGGCCGCGAGCCGGCGTCGGCGGACGCACCGAAGCTCGTGTACACGTCGGCGGTGCTGCACGAGGCCATGCGGCTCTACCCGCCGGTCTGGGCGATCGCGCGCTCGGCGTCGACCGACGACGTCGTCGGCGGCGTGCCGATTCCGAAGGGCGCGCTCGTGTTCTTCCTCCCGTGGATCGTGCACCGCCGCGCCGACGTCTGGCCGGAGCCCGAGAAGTTCGAGCCGGCGCGCTGGCTGCCCGATGCCGTGCGCCCGAAGAGCCGCTGCGCGTTCATGCCGTTCTCGTCGGGCCCGCGGAAGTGCATCGGCGACGGCTTCGCGCTGCTCGAGGGCACGCTGGTGCTCGCCACGCTGCTGCAGCGCGTGAAGCTGAAGCTGGTGCCCGGGCAGAGTTTGGAGCCGGAGCCGGTGTTCACGCTGCGGCCGCGGCACGGGGTCAGGGTCACCGCCAGCCCGGCTTGACAGGTGTCAGCTCCACTCGCAGAGTGACACATATGACGAAGACGCAGGTCTATCTGCCCGAGGCCGATCTTCGGGAGTTGCATCGTCTCGCCGCGCGTCGCCGGATGAGCGTCGCCGCCTTGATTCGCGAGGCCGTGCAACGGACGTACCTGTCTCCGGTTGCTCGAGGTCCGGTCGCGCTCTACCGCGGCAAGGCGAAGCGCGTCTCGACCGACCACGACAGCGTCTACGACGAGCCGTGAGCCGGGCTGCGGGAGAGGTCTTCGTCGATACCGGCGCGTGGATCGCGCTGGCGGTCGCCACCGATCCGCTCCATGCCCGCGCCGTCGGAACCTGGTCGCGCCTCGACCGTCGCGGCGCGCGGCTCGCGACCTCCATCCCCATCGTGATGGAGACCTTCACCTTCCTCGAGCGCAACACGACGCGGGCCGTCGCGCTCCGCTGGAAGGACTCGCTCGCAGCCGTTCGAAGGCTCCGCGTCCTCGAGTGTCGCCGAGCCGATCTCGCCGCCTCCTGGCGTTGGTTCGAGCGTCGAGAGCTTCACAAGCTGTCATCCGTCGACGCCGTGAGCTTCGTGCTCATGGCAGAAGCACGGCTGCGCGAAGTGTTCACGTTCGATCACCACTTTGCGTCGGCAGGCTTTCGCATCATCGACTGACGTAGAGTGCCCGCGATGCTCGGTCTCGCGCTCGTCCTCCTGCTCGTCCCCTCCGGTGCCAAGGTGCACCACAAGAAGCACAGCGCCCCGGGCGCCGTCATCCTCAACGGGGAGAAGACCGAGGTGACCTGGTCGGACGGCGACTCCTTCAAGATCAAGGACGGCAGGTTCAAGGGCGCCGGCACCCGGCTCCAGGGCTTCAACACGCTCGAGGCCTACGGCCCCGTGCACCGCTGGGGCGAGTGGACGGCGCAGGAGCTCTTCGAGCTCGCCGAAGACAGCGCCCCGCACGCGGCGATGAAGACGTGGGACTGCAAGACCGACGAGAAGAAGGACGGCTACGGCCGCCTGCTGATCGACTGCCCCGAGCTCACGAAGCACATGATCCTCGACGGCTACGCGATGGTCTACTCCGTCGAGGGCCCCGTCGACCCCGCGCTGCTCGCGCTCCAGCAGGAGGCCATCCGCAACAAGGCCGGCATGTGGAAGAAGGGCGCCCCCCGCGGAATCATCACCAGCCTTCACTCGCTCGGCGAGCCCGACTCGAAGGGCGCCGTCACCGCCTACAACCGCGTCGCCGACACCCGCACCGGCTCGGCCGCCAAGCGCGAGCACCAGAGCCGCTACGACACCTGCCAGGAGGTCTGCGAAGAGACCGACGGCGAGAAGAGCTGCATGATCTACGTGCCGTTCGAGAAGCGGTACAAGAACCGGCCCGACTGCCTGCAGTGACTCCGTGTCCGCGATGCGGTGGCTTCAAGCCGCTCGTCGAGAATCGGTGGCGCACGCTCTGCGCCGAGTGCCACGAGAAGGTCACCCACCCCATCGAGCGCCTCGCGTTCACCGGAGGCAACCTCATTCGCGCCACGTGGATGCTCTGGGTCGAGCACGCGCGCTGGCTCGTGCCGCTCGCCGTCGTCGCCGCGCTGCCGAACATCGCGATGCGCCTCTTCGTCCCTCGGCAGCTCGCGTGGGCTCACACCGCCGTCAGCCTCACGGCCAATACGTTCTTCGAGTGCGTCGCCCTGCTCTGGGTCGCCCGCGCGACGTTCTCCTGGGCCAACGCTCCGGTGGGGCGCCGGCTGCTCACCCGGTACGTCCCGGTGCTCACGGTGAACCTCGTCGGCACCGTGGTCGCGACCGCCGGCATGATCGCCTGCTTCGTGGGTGCGCTCTTCGCCGGCAACTTCCTCGTGCCCGGCGTCGCCTTCGCCCTGTTCGACTCACCGAATCCGTTCAGGGCCATCGCTCAGTCCGCGAAGCGCGTGTTCCGCGCCTACTGGGTGACGCTGGCCGGCACCGCGGTCTTCGGCGGAGCCTCGCTGCTCGTCGGGCTCGTCGACACCCTCGCTGCGCAGGTCTCGCGCGTGCTGCCTCGCTTCGAGCCCGTCGCACAGGCCATCTACCTCGCGGCGCCGCTGGGCGAAGCGCAGCTGCACGTTCTCGCCCAGCTGCTCGAGCTCACCGCCTGGTACTTCCTCACCCGTCAGGGGACGCAGAGCCCGCCGCAGTCCGCTCCGCCGTTGGCGGGGTCGCAGTCGTCGGCCGGGTTGTCGAGGCACCTCAGCCCGCCCGCGCACTGAATCCCCGCGAAGCCTCCGCACTGCACGCCCGAGCCCTGCAGCACGCACATGCCGCCGCAGTCGGCCCCGCCGTTGTTCGGGTCGCAGCTGTCGCTCGGGTCGTCGACGCACGTCAGGTTGCCCGGGCACGGGAACGACGCGATGCCGCCGCAGAACACCTTCTTGATGCAGATGCCCCGGTGGTCGACCGCCATGCTGCCCGTCGTCGGGTTGTCGATGCAGACCTCGCCGCTCTGGCAGAACGACGGGTTGATGACTTCACCTCCGCACTGCCGAATCACCTCGGTGTCGATGACGCAGATGCCGGGGCAGTCGACCGCCATGCTGCAGCCGTTCGGATCATCGACGCACTTGTAGCCGCTCGGACACATCGGCGGGTTCGGCCGGTGACCTCCGCAGCTCATCGGCGGAGTCCCCGCATCGGGCGGCGGCGGGTTGCCCGCGTCGGGCGGGTTCGTCGAGGGCCCCGGCACGCAGACCCCGCTGCAGTCTGCCCCGTTGCTCCAGTCGCAGCCGTCGCGCGGGTCGTCGACGCAGCGCTGCCCGCCCGGGCACTGAAGGCCCGCGATGCCGCCGCACGTGCCGCTCGGCTCCACGCACTGCGAGTCGACACAGACGGTCGTGCCGTTGCACGTGGTCAGGGCACAGCTGATGGCGCCCTGCCTGGTCTCGTTCTCGCCGACCCTGTGGCCGACGGTGCAGGCGGGGAACAGCCAGAGAGCAGAGACGACGAGCAGTGAACGTTTCATGCCCGGCTCATGTCGCGCGGCGCCGGAACCTTTCACTTCAATTTCTCCAGCAGCTCGCGCGCGCGGGCCGACGCCGGAAGCCGCTCGAGGTCGGCGACGGCCTCGTCGCGGGCGCCGAGCGTGACCGCGCAGGTCGCGTCGGTGAACAGCGCGCGCTCGAGCAGGGCCCCGGTCACGTTCAGGCCGCGCACGATGTCGCGGGCGGCCTCGCAGCGGCCCAGCTCGGCGTTCAGCTCGGCGCGCAGGACGTCGAGGTCCGGGCGTCGCGGCGCCCGCTCGAGCGCGATGAGGGCGTCGGCCGTGTGGCCGAGCCCGCGGTGGGCCTCGGCGGCGGCGAGCGCGGCTTCGTGGCGCAGGGCTCCGGCGGGGAAGCGCTCGTGGTACCGGGCGAGCAGCTCCAGGGCGCGGGCCGGGTCGTGCCCGGTGCGGAGCGCCGAGAGCGCCTGCGAGAGCAGCGCGGCTTCGTCGGCGAGCGCCGTGCGCTGCGGAGCGGCTGGCGGAGGCGGAGGCGCGTAGCCGCCCTGCGCGGGAATCTCCGGCGTCTCGGGAGCGGTTGGGGTGAGGGGCGCCGCGCGAGATGGCGGCGCAGGCTTGACGGGTCTGGCGACGACCACCGGAACAATTGCCGGCGCGGGCATGACGGGAGTCGTCACTTGCGGCTCTGCTTGCTTCGGTTCCGGCGCCTTCGGCTGAGCGTTTACTGCCCCCTCACCCCGGCCCTCTCCCCTACGGGGGAGAGGGGGTGCGTCATGTTTCGTCCACGCGTAGAGGCCGCCCGCCGCGGCCGCTCCCACCGGAATCGCGAGCAAGAGCGCCATCACCCGCGCCGCCCGCACCGCCCGCCGCCCCGCGACCTCTCGCACCGCCGTGAGCGGCGGCGGCGCTCCGGCCTCCAACGAGGCCGCGGCCCGCAGCGCCTGCGCCGCGCGGCTGTTCTCCCAGGCGCTCATCGCGCCTCCTCCAGCGCCGCCGCGAAGCGCTTGCGCGCCCGGTGCAGCCGCACCCACACGTTCGACACCTTCTGGCCGGTCAGCTCCGCCACCTCTTCACCCTTCAGCCCCTCGAGCTCGAACAGCACCAGCACGGTGCGGTCGTCTTCCGACAGCTCGTCGAGCGCCCGGTACACCTTCGCGGTCTCTTGCTGCGCCGCGAGCTGCTCGTCCGGCGCGCGCTCGCCCGACGCCACGTCCTGCGCCGCCCCGCCGAAGAAGAAGTCGTACACGCGCTGCTTTCTCCGCCGCGCGCGCGTCACGTGCTCCGTGATGCGGAACAGCCACGTCGTCAGCCGCGCCTGGCCCGGCGTGAACGACTTCAGCTTCCGCTGCACCACGCAGAACACCTCCTGGGTGACGTCGCCGGCGTCTTCGGGCCGGCCGGTGAGCCGCGTCGCCCACCGCATCACGTCTCTCGCGTGCCGGCGGTAGACCGCCCCCAGGTCGAGGGACTCCTCGGCCTTCTCGTTCGATGCGAGCTCGAGCGGCTTCACCAGCACGTTGTCTGGGGCGCTCATGTCGTGACCCTCAGAAAACCTTTCAACGGGAGCCTCACGGGACGAACACGAGCCCCACCGACGGGCTCGCCTCCAGGAAAGGCAGCACCTTCACTGCATCCGGCGTGCTCGCCTCGACCGCGTGCCGCCGCGCCCACCACGCGCCCATCACTGCGACGTACGGCCTGAAGCGCCAGAACCCCGGCAGCAGCACCTTCGCCGACGCCAGCCCGCCCAGGTCCCAGTCCGTCACGGTGTGCGGCGTGTCGAACCCGATGCCGGTCACCTGAAATGCGCCGCCCACCAGCGCGAGCGTCAGCGACGCGTCGACGCCGTTCGCCACCCGCGTGCTCGCCGTCGGCCCGACCCACGCCGAGAACCGCGACCACGCCGCGCGCCCGGTGCCGAGCGTCAGCTCGCGGCGGCCCTGGCCGAGCACGCCGATCTCGACCCCCAGCCACCGGCCGTGCAGCTCCACCGCGCCCGCTGCGCCCCACGTCGGCATCGCGCTCGACAGCCACAGCTGCCCGCCCGCGTTCACGCGAACGCCGAGCGGCGGTGACGCCGCTTCCTCGGTCAGCGGCTCCGATCGCTTCACCTCCGGCACCGGCACCTCACCCGGAGCCAGCTGCGCCTCCCACGCGAGCAGCACCACCGCCGCGGCGTCCTCCAGCTCGGCGCACGGCGCCGCCGGAAGCTCCCGCTGCAGCCACAGCCCGCCGCCGCCGTCGCGCGCCGTCAGCAGCACCGACTCTCCGAGGCGGCCCACCTCGAGCTGGTATTTCGGAGCCGCCGCGCCCGGCGCCCTCAGCGCCGCGAGCTTGTGCTCGACCGCCTCGGGGGCGGGACAGATGCCGAGCAGCAGCGCGAGCGGTAGCACGGCCTCACCTCACTCACTGCGGCGACAAGGCTTCCGCAATCACCGCCGACTCGTTGATGGTGCGCTGCGACAGCGCCGAGTCCGCGTGGAAGTAGCCGAACGCGCGCTGCGCGAACGGGTTGTCCTTCGCCGCGTCGACGCGTCGAATGTCGAACCGCGCCGGAGCGAGGTACCGCTCCGCCGTGAAGGACGCGAGGTCGATGTTCCGCTCGCCCGCCGCGAACGTCAGCGCGCGGCTCGCGAGGTGGCAGCTCGCGCAGTCGATGGTCTGCGGGGTCTCCTTGTCGGGGTTCTCGATCAGCAGCGCCTCTTTCGTGGCGCGTTGCAGCGTGAGGTCGTCGGCGAGCTGCAGCTCGCGGTTCACCAGCAGCGTGGTGAGGTCGATGTTGATCGGCGAGGGGATCATCTCGCTGTTGCGGTTGACCTCGGTGCCATGCTCCTCGACCTGCTGCTCGTTCTTGTCGGTGAAGCGCGGAATCGGGTCGGCCTCGAGCATCGTGCCCTTGCGGTTGAACGCGCCGAACGTCCACGTCTTGCCGTCCTTGCCCGCGATCATGAACGCGACGCGCGACAGGTTCTGCTCGCCGCAGAAGTCGGTGATCAGCTGCGCGAGCCGCTTCGCGTAGGCGCCGTCGAGGCCCTCCGCCTTCATCACCGGGTGCACGTCGAGCGGCTTGCCGTCCGTCGCCGTGCCCGCCAGCGCCTTCAGCGCGGTGACGCCCTCGACGACCTGCGGCCACTCGGCGTCGGTCATGTCGAAGAACAGGTGAATCGTGCCGTCGCGCGTCGTGATGCCGGCGGTGCCGCTCTCGATGATCTGAGCGACGAGGCGAAGCTGCTTCGCGCACTTCAGCGGCTCGTCCTTCTTGTTCGTCGGAAAACAGGGGTCGACGCGCGCCGAGATGATGCGCATCTCCGAATAGAGGGTGCTCGCGGTCAGCTCCTCGTCGACCGCCTTCACCTGGTCGAAGAACGCGCGCGTGAACAGCGGCCCCTTCGGGCCCGACGACGTGAACTTCAGCAGCGCGTCGCGCCCTGCGAGCGCCGCGGGCAGCGGGTAGAGGTAGCTGACGTCGTTGAGGTCGAGCTTCCCGCTGCTCGTAGGCGGCTGCATCGGGGCGCCGCAGGCGCAGAGAAAGAGGGCGAGAATCGGCCGTTTCATGAGCCTGCCGGAAGGCAAGCCCGGCGCCACGAGAGGGATCAGTGGTGTCGGTGACTTGCTTGCAGGAAGCGCCGCTTCGACCGCGGAAAACTGAGGGGGGCCTCAGCTGCGCAGGCGCTTCCGCAAATCATCGAGCTGCGCGCGCAGCGAGCCGTCGTACGTCTGGCTGCCGACCGTCGCGGTGGCTCCGCCGATCAGCGACGCGTCTTCCTTCGTCTCGAGCACGACCTTCTTCTGCGTCAGCTTCTCGAGCGCGCCCTCGAGCGCCGTCACCGCGCCGGCGTCGAGCTTCTTCGCGCTGGTGATGCGGCCGCGCACGCGGCCCATGCGCACGTCGACGAGGTCGCGGTACACGCGCGCGATGTCGGCCAGCGTGCCGAGGCGGCCGCGCTCGGTGAGCAGCTTCAGCGTGCTCTGCAGCGCCGGGTTCACGTTGCCCGCCGACGCGATCAGCGCCTCGACGACGCCGCGGCGCTGCGACACCGTGTACGCCGGGTTGTTCACGACGTCCGACAGCTCCTTGCTCGACTGCAGCGCTCCGACGAACACCTCGAGCTGCTTCAGCACCTCGTCGGCCGAAGCCCCGGCGGCCTCGAGGAGGGCGCGGGCGTAGCGGCGGGCGATCGACACGTTCACCATGCCGCGGGCTGTAGCCGAAGGGCCTGAGGGCAGCAAGTGCTCATTCCCCCCGCCTGGGGTGTCATCCTCCACATGGATCGCCGCCTTCGCACCCACGAGAAGTTCTGGCGCATCACCGTCGCCGAAGACGGCATCACGCTGCTCACCGGCCCGCTCGGCACGCCCGGCGTGAAGAGCCGCATTCCCGCGAAGTCGCCCGAGGCCGCGAAGAAGACCGCCGAGGCCCTCATCGCGCAGCGCCTCAAAGACGGCTACTTCGACGACGACGGCAAGGGCGAGAGCTCCGGCCAGTCGCCCGCGCTCGGCGCGCTCGAGCCGCTGCTCCTCGCCGGCGACGCCAACGCGTGGAAGGTGCTCGCCGACGCCCTGCTCGAGGCGGGCGACGCCGTGCGCGGCGAGTTCGTCGTCCACCAGCTGCGCGCGCAGGCCCGCGTGCGCGGCTCCATCGGGAAGATGCAGGCGTACCTCAAGGCCCACTACGACGAGCTCGTCGGGCCCGAGCTCGCGGCGTTCCACAAGCAGGTCTCCATCGAGTGGCGCAACGGCTACGCCCACACCGTCAAGGTCTGGAGCGGCCCCGTCTCCGAGCCCATCGCCCACGCGCTCGAGGCCGTCTTCAACAGCCCCGCGTGCCGGTACCTGCGCGTGCTGCAGCTCGGCTCGCCGGGCAACGAGGGCCGCTACGGCTCGACGCTGCGCGAGCTCGCCGGCCTTCAGTGGCCCAAGCACCTCGACGCGCTCGTGCTCGGAGCGTTCGACCTCAACGCCGCCAAGCGCACCGACACCACCTGGCCGATCATCGAGTCGCTGTCGGCGCTGCAGCCGGCTCCGCAGCTCAAGGAGCTGCGCATCCGCGCCGTGCTCAACACCTTCGGCAAGGGCCTCAGCTTCCCCGCGCTCGAGCGGCTGTGGCTCCTGCCGAGCCGCGTCGACGGCCGGCTGCTCTCGGACCTCGCCAGCATCAAGGCGCCGAAGCTGCGCCGCTTCGCGCTGACGGAAGACGCCGTGCGCTCGGCTCCCGCGACCGCGCTCGCGACCGCGCTTCGCCAGCTCATCTCTCACCCTGGCATCAAGGAGCTCGGGCTCCACGGCGTGAGAGACCTCGTGCCGCTGCTCGACCTCGTCGGCCCCGATGCGCTCGCGAAGCTCGAGGAGCTCGACGTGCGGGAGTCGGCGAAGGTGAGCGACGCGCCGCAGCTGAAGGCGATCGCGATGACGCTGAAGCAGACGCGGCTCGAGGTCGGCGACGCTCCGACGCTCGCGAAGAAGCTCGAGGGCCACGTCCCCCAGCTCGCCGCGAAGCCCGAGCGCCCGTCGGTCAGGGCAACTTGACCTTCCAAACGCTCCCGATGAAGTACCGCGCCATCGCCGAGTACGGCCGCGACGGCTGCATCGCCTTGAGCAGCTGCTCGCGCGCCGCGGGCAGCTTCGTCGCCGACCACGCATCGGCGATCACGCGAAGCAGCTCGTAGCGCAGGTACCGGTCGCGCGAGACGTCGTCCCGGTTGATGTCGCACAGCTCCACGAGCGCCTTCACCACGCGCCTCGCCTTCGCGCCGCCGCCCGCCGGCCGCACCAGCACCTGCTCGAGCACGTCGTCCGCGTGAAACGCCAGCAGCGGCGTCACGTCGTCGAGGTACGGGTGCGGCAGGTCGGACTTCTCGTTCGCGTGCCGCTTCGCGAACGTCGCGAGCGACAGGCCCGCCGTCACGTCGACGGGGTCAGGCGTCACGCTGCCTGCCATCGCGTCGAGCTGCGCCGCCGTCTTCCCCGCCACCTTCGGAGCCGGCCACTTCGCACCGGAGAACGGAAAGTGATTCAGCTTCTTGTTGTTACAGAGGAAGCACGAGAACGCGTAGTTCTCGTACGCCCACGCGAGCCACCAGTGCACGTCCTTCGGGCGCAGGTGCTCGACGTCACACGGGTACCCGGCCGACGCCACCGACTCGCAGTAGGCGCACTTGCGGTGCGACTCGATGCCGAGCGCCTCCTTCGCGGTCTTCCACTGGCTCGACTTGAACTCCAGCGTGCCGTCGCGCTTCTTCTCGAGCAGCTCGCGCTCGCGCTTCACCCGCCCCGCGCCGTGGAACGCCTTCGGCACGTGCGCCGCCGTGCGAACGCGCTGCAGCGGAATCATCGGCCGCGCTTCTCCGCGAGCGAGCGGATGAGCCGCCGCATCTCGCGCAGGTCCGCGTCGCCCTCGTCGGCCTGCACCCGCAGCTCCCCGGCGAGCGCCTTCATCCGCCGGCGGTCGGCCGCTGAGGGCCGCTCTTTCTGCAGCAGCCGCTTGTACTCCTCCACCTTCGGAGAGCTCAGCGTCGGCAGCCCGAACGCATCGCTGAGGAGCAGGTGCTGCACCTGCAGCCGCTCGGGGTTGCCCTCGTAGCGCGTGACGTCGGGCACCGTCTTCGCGTCGCGCTGCACCACCCACAGCTCGCCCTCGCCCGCCTGCTGCGCGGTGAGCGCCGAGTGCGTCGTCGCGAGCACCTGGAAGTTCTCGAAGCGCCCCTGGAGGAACGCGCGCAGGTCGCGCTGAAACCGTGGGTGCAGGTGCAGCTCGATCTCGTCGATGAGGAGCAGCCCGCGCGCGTCGAGCGGCCGCGTGTAGTCGCCGAACGTCTCGGTGATGCGGAACAGCATGTCGCCCGTCCACGCCGCCACGCTCTGGTACCCGTCGCTGAGCTGCTTCAGCGGCACGGTGCCGTCGTCGGTGTCGAACAGCAGCGACCGTGTCTCGCGGTGAATGCCGCGGAAGCGGGCGCCGGGCAGCAGGCCCTCGAGCGCCTCCTTCACCACGCGCGTGCCCTGCGCGCCCTTGCGGTACTCGAGGTCGATCGCCCAGCTCTCGAGCGGAATCAGCGTCTCGTCGGGTGAGAACAGCGTCGCGACGTTCGCGTAGCGCGGCGGGTGCTTCACGTCCGTCACCGGGGCGCCCGAAAGCCGCCGCGCCACGCCGTACCCGACGGTGAAGTAGCTGCGCGGCGAGTGCTCGAGCGCGGCGTCGAGCAGCTTCAGCGACTGCTTGTTGTCCTCGAGGATGTCGGCGACCGAAGCACCGCGCTTCAGCCGCAGCGTCACCTCGCGCTGGTTGCGCTGCGCGGTCTCGATGCGCGCGGTGATGGTGGCCTGCGCCGCGCCGTTGCGGATCCACGAGTCCGGCTCGTTCAGAAACGCCGGCAGCGCCGAGCGCCCCGCGAGCACCATCGCGGCCGCTCGCAGCACCGTGCTCTTACCGGTGCCGTTCTCGCCGAGCACCATGTTCCACGGCTGCACCTTGCCGTCGGAGTCCGTGAAACCCAGGTCGGCGCGGACGATCGAGCGCAAGTCGCGGATGTGCAGCTCGCGCAGGAACATGGCGCGCGCACTATGCCTGAGTAGACTCGACTTGCCGCATGGAACCCGTCATCGGGATCGACCTAGGGACCACGTACAGCGCCGTCGCGACGGTCGAGAACGGCAGGCCCATTCTGATTCCGTCGCGCTCCGGCCAGCGGCTCACACCCAGCATCGTCGGCTTCACCGCGATGGGCGAGCGCGTCATCGGCGAGATGGCGCGCGTGCTCGGCGACGAGGCGCCCGACCGGGTCGCTCCGGCGACGAAGCGGTACATCGGCCGCCGCTTCACGCCCGAGCTCGCGGCCGCGGCGAAGAACGTCGTGCCGTACCCGCTCATCGCCGGCCCCAGCGGCGAGGTCCGCATCAAGCTCGCGGGCAAGACGCTGCCCATCACGCAGGTGAGCGCGATGATCCTCGGCGAGCTGAAGCTCGACGCCGAGGCGCACTTCGGCCGCCCGGTCAGCAAGGCCGTCATCACCGTGCCCGCGAACTTCGACGACGGCCAGCGCAACGCCACGCGCGACGCTGCCCGCATCGCCGGGCTCGACGTGCTGCGCATCATCAACGAGCCGACCGCCGCCGCCGTCGCGTACGGCCTGGCGCAGAAGTTCAAGGGCCGCGCGCTCGTGTTCGACCTCGGAGGCGGCACGTTCGACGTCAGCATCATGGAGCTCGAAGCCGGCGTCTTCGAGGTCAAGGCGACCGGAGGCGACCCGCAGCTCGGCGGTGAAGACTTCGACAACCGCATCGTGCAGTGGCTGCTCGCCCAGGTGCCCGAACCCTACGGCGAGCTCGTCTCGAAAGACCGCCTCTCGATGCAGCGCCTGCGGCACGCCGCCGAGCGCGCGAAGCGCACGCTCACCGATCGCACCGAGGCGTTCATCTCGGTGCAGGAGCTCGGCGACCACACCAGCCTCGAGCGCAAGTTCACGCACGTCGACACCGCGCTCACGCGCGACTTCTTCGAGCAGCTGTCCGAGCCGCTCACCAGGCGCTGCGTCGACGTGTGCCTGAAGGCGATGACGGACGCGAAGCTCGCTCCGTCGCAGATCGACGCGGTGATGCTGGTCGGCGGCATGACGCGCGTGCCGCTCGTTCGCCGGCTCGTCGTCGACTTCTTCGGCAAGGAGCCGGTCGGCGACATCAACCCCGACGAGGTCGTCGCGCTCGGCGCCGCGGTGCACGCCGCCGAGCTGCACCAGAAGCAGGGCGCCGCGCTGCTCATCGACGTCGCCACCCACTCGCTGTCGGTGGGCGTGCTCGGCGGAGCGGTGCGCAAGCTCATCACCAAGAACACGCCGGTGCCCGCGACCGCGAGAGAGATGTTCCTCCCCGGCAAGGCGGGCCAGGGTACCGCGCGCATCCCCGTCTACCAGGGCGAGAGCGACTGGGCCGACGAGTGCAGCAAGCTCGGCGAGGTGCTGCTCACCGATCTGACCGTGGTTCGCCGCGAAGACGTGCCGATCGAGGTGACGTTCGAGCTCTCGAACGAAGGCACGCTCACGGTGCGCGCCGTCGACACGACGACCGGCGTCGCCGAGGCGCTCAAGATCGACGCGCGCACCGCGCTGCAGCCCGCCGAGGTCGAGAAGCTCGCGCAGGAGCAGGGCGCCTATCAGCAGCAGCAGGGCGCGAAGGACAAGGTCGTCGCGATCGAGCAGTTCCCGCGCATCCTCGACAAGGCCGAGAAGCTCGTGCGCCTGCTCGAGAAGAGCGCCGAAGAGAACCCCAGCGAAGAGGCGATGACCGCCGTCGGCCAGATGCGCGTGCTGCTCGATCAGGGCCGCGCCGCGGTGAAGATGAAGGACACCGCGCAGATGGCCGAGGTGACGCGCATGCTCGAGCGCCTCGTCAGCACCGGCTGAACGTCACGCGACAGCGTGGGTCTGGGTCGCACAACCGCCTGAATTCACGCGGCTTCTGCGTGGTCGCGCCGTTGCACCAGACGGCGCCACCCATGCCCAACAACATCGCCATGATCCGCAGCTTCGAAGCGACCTTCATGCATAACGGCAAGCTCGAGAAGAACGAGATCGCGGCGCTGAAGGACATGGCGAAGCTCGGCGCCGAAGAGAAGGCGGCGGTCATCAAGATCCTCTCGCAGGACGAGTTCGCGAGCGGCATCACCACGAAGCAGGCCGCGAAGCTCGCCGGCGTCGACGCGAAGGACATCAAGCGCAACGACAAGCTGCTCGGCAGCACGGTGGGCAAGGGCGTCGACGTGGCGTCGGGCAAGACGGTCGACGCGAAGGTCTCGCGCATCCTCGGCGACGGCGCCGGGTACCAGAACAAGTTCCAGGCGATCGCGGCGGCGCGGCTCTCCATCGCGCCGAACGCGGCGGTCGTCGAGAAGAACGGCAAGTGGTACGCCGTCGAGACGTCGCCGGAGCTGAAGGCGGGCGAGAAGGGCAAGATCGCGGCGGTCGACGTGAAGAAGTACGAAGACGTCCAGAAGGACACCACGCTGTCGGCGCCCGAGAAGTACAAGAAGCTCGCCTCGATGGCGTACGGCGTGCCGGAAGATCAGATCAACGTCTACGACAGCACCGGCACCGTCACGAAGGGCGTCGCGAAGGGCCCCGACGCGACCAAGATCAACGTCGACCTCGGCCTCGAGGCCACGAAGATGGGCACCGAGGGCCACGGCCCCGGCCAGTGCTCGTGCCACGGCGCCCGCATCGACGGGAAGCCTGCGGCGGTCTCGGTCTCGACCCACCTGCTCGACCGCGGCCCGATGCGCGCCGCGACCACGCTGTTCCACGAGGGCACGCACGCCGCCGATCGCGCGCGCGCGAACGCCATCTTCAACAAGCTCGGCATGGACAAGGGCAAGGTCGATCTCGGCACCGACAAGGGCATGATCAAGGTGACCGAGGCGATCGAGAACGGCGGCTACAACGCGTCCGAGAAGGCGGCGCTCTACCAGCACTTCGGCATCGGCGAGAACGGCAGCCGCACCACCGAGAAGTTCAACATCGAGGCGCGCGCGTACGCGAAGTCGATCGCCATGGCGGCCGACAAGGACCCGGTCGGCCTGAAGGATCAGATCGTGGGCCTGGGCGCCGAGGTCGACGTCGGCGGCAAGTTCGACCCGAAGGGCCGCTCGTTCCAGGTCCTCATCAAGGAGCTGCGCGCCGTCTACGACACGCTCCCCGAGGACAAGCAGACCTTGATCCGCGACCTCATCACCAGCGAGCTCTCGAAGGGCCACCCCGCGGTGGCCAAGGCCATGCTGGCCGAGCTGCCGAAGGACTGAAGCGGACTAGAGCGACCGCAGCGCCTTCGCGAGCTCGACGGCCCGCTTGCCGGTCAGCGACATCTGGTTGATCTCGTCTTTCGAGAGGCCGTTGTTGTTCAGGTCGTACTTCGCGATCATGTGCGTCTTCGCGTACTCGACCGCGCGGCCGATGTCCTTGGCCGTGACCTGAGCGCCCTCCTTGAAGTCGCGGTGGTCGATGAACTTGAAGAAGATGTCGACCAGCGCGCGCTGGTTCTGCGGCACGGTGTTCGTCGCGAGCGCCTTCTTCATGTCGGCGCGGCTCACGCGCCGGTCGGCGCCTCCCGCCTTCAGAATCGTCTTCGCCGCCAGCTCGAGTGCCGCGTTCACGTCTGCCTTCGCGATGCGTCCCATGGGGTTGCCCTCTATCCCAGTGTCTGCGTGTTCCAGCCGAGGTCCTGCGTCGGCGGCCTCAGGATTCTCCCGAACGCCTCGAGCAGGTCGAAGTCGCTGCCCGCCGCCGTCACTTCTCTCTTCTGCACCGCCTCGACCGTGTCGAGCGTGCCGTCGATGAACGCGTCGAACGCCTTGCGCGTGAACGTGAGCTGAAGCTCGGCTTCCTTGTCGAAGCCCTGCTTCACCGGCTCTTCGCTGCCGAACACGAACGTCCACTGGCCGCCGCCCTTCACGTCGAACGCGATGCGCCCCTGGTTCTGCAGAAAGTCCATGAAGGACCTCGCGACCATGTTGGGCAGCGCGACCTCGAAGAAGCGGCGGGGTTCCATTCGTGCGTCGCTTCTACCTCACTGCACCTGAAAGCAGTAGAGGCGCCGGCCCACGGTGCACAGCGTGGGCGCGCCCGACTGCGTCCACTCCGCGGCTGACGCGACGTTGCCGAACGTGCCGTTCGCGTTCGTGCTCGCCCAGTTCGAGCAGCTCTGCCCGCTCGGCTGGCCGCCGGTGTTCGTGCCGGTCCACGCCGTGCCGGCCACCTGCACCCCCCGCTCGTCGCGGTTGAGCGGCACGGCGGGCACCTGGGTGAGCTGGCCGAAGTCGATGAACGCGGTGCCTCCGTCGCCGGTGAGGCGCCAGCCGCCCGTGAGCCCCATGGGGAAGCGGCTGCGCGCTCCCGCGTCGGCGGTCGAGAGCCACGCGAGGTACGTGCCGCTCAGGCCCGCGTCCTGCGCGGCGGCGTTGCAGATGCGGTCGCCGTTCGTGACCCCCGCGAAGTCGGGCACGACGTTGCTCGAGGTGGCGAACACGCGCAGCCCTTGAGGCGCTCCGCCGCCCGCGGTGCCGCCCGCCGCGCCTCCGCCCGCGCCGCCGCCGCCGCCGCCGGCGCCGCCGGTGCCGCCGCTGGTGCCGCCGCAGACTCCGCCGATGCACGGGCCGAGCGCTCCGCACGCGGTGCACGACCCGCCGCCCTTGCCGCACGAGCTCGAGATGTCGCCGGGCTTGCACACCCCCATGTCGTCGCAGCAGCCGGCACAGTTCAGCTGCGTGCAGCGCGGAAAGCAGACGTTGTCTCTGCAGAAGCGCGCCGCCGGGCAGGCATCGCACGCGGCGCCCGAGCGGCCGCAGGCCAGGTCCGCCGTGCCGGCCACGCACTTGCCGGCGGAGTCGCAGCAGCCGTTGCAGGTCGCCGGGCCGCACGGGCCCTGCGGCGTTCCGCACGCGAGGAGCACGGCGAGGCAGAGGGCCGTTCGCACGCTGGAAAAAGCCTACTCAGCTCTCGAGGCATGGAGTAGCGCTGTTCGCATGCGCCTCGTGGCGGTGGTGCTCCTCCTCGCGTGCAACAAGCCGGCGGCGCCCGCTCCGGTGCGCGTGGCGGCCGCGGCCGACCTCTCTCGCGCGTTCGAGGAGCTCGGCGCGAAGCTCGGCACGCCCGTGACGTTCTCGTTCGGGTCGTCGGGCCTGCTCTCGAAGCAGCTCTCCGAGGGCGCGCCCTTCGACGTCTTCGCGGCCGCGAGCGCGTCGTTCGTCGAGGCCGCGGTGAAGGCGGGCGCCTGCGACGCCGCGACGGTGCAGCCGTACGCGCGCGGGCGCCTCGCGGTGTGGTCGAAGCTGGGGCCCGTGCCGCTCGACGAGCTCGGCGACGGGAAGTACCAGCGCATCGCGATCGCGAACCCCGAGGTGGCTCCGTACGGGAAGGCCGCGAAGGAGGCGCTCGTCGCGGCCGGCCTCTGGGAGCGCGTCGAGCAGCGCCTCGTCTTCGGCGAGAACGTGCGGCAGACGCTGCAGCTCGCGCAGACGGGCAACGTCGAGGCCGCGATCGTCGCCGACGCGCTGGTGTTCGACGCGAAGGAGGCGGTGCTCGTGGACCCGTCGAAGCACCAGCCGCTCGTGCAGGTGCTGGCGGTGTGCACGAAGGGCGCGAACCGCGCCGGCGGCGAGGCGTTCGTGAAGCTCGTGCGCTCGGCGGAGGGCCTCGCGGTGCTGAAGAAGTACGGGTTCGAGCCGCCATGACGTGGCAGCCGCTGGCCCTGTCGTTTCAGGTCGCGCTGCTCGCGACGCTCGTCGCGGGCGTGCTCGGCGTCGCGCTCGCCGGGCTGCTCGTGCGCACCCGGTTTCCCGGCAGCGGGCTCATCGACGCGCTGGTGACGGCGCCGATGGTGCTGCCGCCGACGGTGCTCGGCTACTACCTGCTGGTGCTGCTCGGCCGCTCGAGCGCGCTGGGCGGGCTGTACGAGTCGCTCACCGGCTCGCCGATCGTGTTCACGCGCACGGGCGCGGTGGTGGCGGCGACGGTCGCGGCGCTGCCGTTCGTGGTGAGATCCGCGCGCGCGGCGATCGAAGACGTCGACGTGCGGCTGACCGGAGCGGCGCGCACGCTCGGAGCCGACCCCCTGCGCGTCTTCCTCACCATCGAGCTGCCGCTGTCGGTGTCGGGCATCACGTCGGGGTTGACGCTCGGGTTCGCGCGCGCCCTCGGCGACTTCGGCGTCACGCTCATGATCGCCGGCAACATTCCCGGCCTCACGCAGACCGGAGCGCTCGCCATCTACGACGCGGTCGAGTCGAGCCGCGACAGCGACGCGGCCGGCATGGCGGCGGTGATGGCGGCGATCGCGGTGGCTCTGCTGTGGGCGGTAGCGCGGCTCGCGCGCACGAGGCGGCATGGGTTCTGAGCTGCACGTGAAGGCGGTGGTGAAGGGCCGGCTCGACATCGAGCTCTCGGTGCCGCCGGGCATCACGGTGCTGTTCGGGCCGTCGGGCGCGGGCAAGTCGACCTGCCTGTCGGTCATCGCCGGCCTGCTCGAGCCCGAGCCCGGCTCGAAGGTGACGCTGGGCGCCGAGGTGCTGTCGGAGCTGCCGGCGCACCGGCGGCGCATCGGGCTGGTGTTCCAGACGCTCGCCCTGTTCCCGCATCTCGACGCGCTCGCGAACGTGGCGTACGGCGCGCGCTCGCGCGAAGAGGCGGCGAAGTGGCTGGAGCGGATGCGCGTGAGCCACGTGGCGGGGCGAAGGCCGGGCCAGCTGAGCGGCGGAGAGGCGCAGCGGGTGGCGCTGGCGCGGGCGCTGGCGTCGGAGCCGAGGGTGCTGCTGCTCGACGAGCCGTTCTCGGCGATGGACTTCGAGCTGCGGAGGGCGCTGCGCGACGAGGTTCGCGGCATCGTGGAGCAGCTGCAGCTGCCCGCGCTGCTCGTCACGCACGACCGCGACGACGCCGCCGAGCTCGGGTCGCGGGTCGCGAAGCTGAGCGCGGGGCGCGTGACGGCCGTGGGCACGCCGGCCGAGGTCCTGCCGGCTGTTTGAGCGCACGACGCGCGGTGCTCACGGCTGGGCGAGGAGGCCCGAGAGCGTGTCGGCGAGGCCGAACGGCCAGCTGCCGCGCCGGTAGGGCGCGTTGACGGGGTCGCCGGTCGGCTCGCTGAACGCGCGGACGCGGATCATGTACCGGTTCTGCGGCGCCATCATGCCCTGCGGCAGCGTGATGGATGTCGCGTCGGTGTAGATGATGCCTACGGTTTCACCGCTCGAGCCGTTCATCGGCGCCGTGTAGAAGCGGAACACGAGGACCTGGTAGCCGACCGCACCCGCCGGCGCCGTCCACGACACGGTCGGCGTCAGGGTGCTGAGGCTCAGAGCACCACCCGCCGGCATGCCCTGGACCATGAGGTTCGTCGGCGGCGTGACGTTCGGGCGCTGCACCAGCGCTCCGGTCGCGGGCAGCGTGTTCGCCGAATAGATGAACCCGTTGATGCGGGCCATCTGGCCACCGACGAGCTGGTAGTTGTTGCCGATGCTCATGACCACGGTCGCGACCATGGGGAAGGCGGGGTTGAGGCGTGCATAGCTCACGGTCGCGGTGCAGTTCGTGAAGTCCGTTGCCGGCGACGGCGTGATTTGACCGAGCGTCACTGCGACCTCGCCTCCATTGACGTGGCCGTGACCGAGCTGGGCGCCGAAGGGAAGCTCGATGAGGCTGATCGAGGTGCTGTCGACCGAGCCGGTCGGGTTCACCTGGTTCGCGAGCCCCGCGAACTCCGCCCGGCGCCAATCGACGTTGATCGTCTGGTTGCGCGTGGTCGCGGTCAGCGCCGGCGTGACGAAGTTGTCCAGGGCGTTCTGGTACGTCACGGTGTTCACGAGAACGTGGGTCTCCGGCCGCAGGTATCGTATGAGCCCCGAGGTCGCGCCGGCCGCCGTGACGTTCTCGGCCCGGTACTGCGCGAGGGTGAGGGTGTCTCCCAGGGATGCGTTGAGCAGCTCGATTCCCTGCCAGTTGATGCCGGCCGCGAAGGTGGTGCTGCCGGCGTCTTGAGGCGTATTGATGGTGTAGTCGCTCCCGATGTTGGGCGCGCTGTAGAAGAGAATGTCGTTGCCCGGCTGCCACGCCGACAGGCCCGTCAGGTTGAGGAACAGGCGGGTGTTGGCGGCCCCGACCGCGATGTTCTGACGGCCGGCAATCTCGGCGCCGATGTCGAGGTTGTCTTGAGTCGTGTCGACGTACCCATAGCCGCTGCTGTAGTTGATCATCAGCCGGCCGGCCGGAACGTTCGGGATGACGCCGACGCCGGCGTCGAGCCACGAGCCGGGATAGACGGTCTGGGTCGTTCCCTGAATCTGGATCGCCCGCGGCGGCGTCGCGATGGGGAAGGGCGCCGTCGTCTGCCCCGTGGCCGAGTAGTACGTGTCGATGACCGAGATGTTGATGTTGCGGCCCGTCATCCCCCCGGCCGTGCCGGCTCCGCCCGCCGTGGCGCTGCCGCCGGCCGTCGCCGTGCCGCCCGCGGTCGCCGTGCCGCCTGCGGTCGCCGTGCCCCCCGCGGTCGCCGTGCCGCCCGCCGTCGCCGTGCCGCCCGCCGTCGCCGTGCCGCCCGCCGTCGCCGTGCCGCCCGCCGTCGCCGTGCCGCCCGCCGTCGCTGCACCGCCCGCCGTCGCTGCACCGCCCGCAGTCCCCGAGCCGCCCGCAGTGCTGCCGCTGCCGCCGGCGGTCGAGCCGCTGCCGCCGCCGGCACCCGACGGAGCGCACACGCCGGTCGCCGGGTTGCACGTCAGGCCCGGCCCGCAGACGACGGAGCCGCAGCGGTTCCCGCCTCCGCTGCATGCAGAAGTGACGAGCGCCGCGAGCGCGATGGGTACGACGAGCCGGCTGACCATGTGAAAACCCCTTTTTCCCAGGTCAACGGACTACACCGGCCAGCGGCTCGGAGCGCAACGACATTCAGTGCAGCACGCGCGCCTCGGTCAGCAGCGCCTTCTTCACCTTGGCCTTGAGCTTCGCTTCGATCTGCCGCAGCCGCTCGCGCGAGAGCGAGAAGCCCTTGCCCAGGTCCGCCAGCGTGACGTCGCCGTCGTCGGCCATCAGCCGCTGCTCCAGCACCGCGCGCTCGCGCTCGTCGAGCCGCTCCCACAGGCGCCCGATGACGCCGCGCACGGCGCCGTCGCGCTGCCGCCGCCAGGCGAGCTCGTCGGGAGTCTCACCCAGGTCCGGCAAGAGCTCGCCGCGCGTCGCGTCGCTCTCGTCGCCCGCGTGCTCGTCGAGCGAGACGTCGGCCGAGCCCAGCCGCGCGGTGTGCGCGCGGATCTGCTCGACCGTCAGCCCGAACTGCTTCGCGAGCAGCGCGTCGATCTCTTCCGAGTCGGGGCCGAGCCGCGCCTCGAGCTTCGCGCGCGCGCTGCGCAGCTTGAAGAACAGCTTCGCGCCGACCGCGCCCGTCGCGGCCGTCACGATGCTCTTCTGCCGGAGCGCGTACGCCAGCATGAACGCGCGCACCCAGAACGCCGCGTAGGTGCGGAAGCGTACGTTGCGGTCCTCGAACCGGTCGACCGCCCGCAGCAGGCCCATGTTGCCCTCGGCCATCAGCTCCTCGAGCGGCACGCCGTAGCCCTTCAGCCGCCGCGCCGTGTGGGCGACGAGGCCGAGGTGGGCCTCGACCAGTTGCTCGAGGGCGCCGCGATCCTTACGGAGCTGCCACGCCTTCGCGAGACCGGCCTCCACTTCCGCGCTCAGCGGGGCGCGCTTCATCGCCGCCCACTGCTGCTCCAGCCAGGTCCGTTCGTTGTTCGTTGCATTCATGAGCGCAGTCTCACCAGTCTCGAGTCTTTGTAAAACTGGATTGTTTGTGTCCTACATTTAGGTTTATTCTAAGCCGACAAGGAGCGATCCAACGGCGTAAGCTGGCTTCCGCGCATGGGGAGCATCGTGCTGATCATGATCCTCGCCGCGGATCCGGCCCCGCCGCCGCCGCCCCCACCGTCGCCCGACTCCCCGGACTTCGACGCCGCGCCTCCGCCGCCGCCTCCTCCCGGCACCTGCGAGCCTCCGTGCCGCCGCGGCTACGAGTGCGTGAACGGCGTCTGCGTGGCCCCACCGGGGCCGGTGCCCGACGTCCCGCCGCCGCCGATTCCTCCGCCGCCGGGCACGGTGCCCCCGCCGCCGCCGCCGCCGCCGCCGCGGATCATCGGCAAGCAGGTCGAGGAGGGCGACCCGCCCAGCGTCTTCGCCATGCACCTGAACCTCGCCGACGCGGCGATGTTCGGGCTCACCGGCGCCATCGACTTCCTCATCGTGCCGCCGCTCGCGATGGGCGTGTTCATCGAGGCGCGCGCGATGAACCTGGGGCCGCTGAGCTACATGGACTTCTGGCCGCTCGGCCCGCAGCGCCGCTACGGCTTCTCGAACAACTTCTCGCAGAGCTTCGACGTCGGCATGGGCATGACCCTCGGCGTCGAGAAGTTCTGGTCCGAGAAGCCGGGCCTGCGCGGGTTCTTCGCGATGGCGGCGGTCGAGGTGCTGACGCGGCGCGCGACGCTCACCTCGCCGGCCGACACCGGCTGGGAGCCCGGCCATGTCGTCGAGTGGCTGGTGGCCCCGCACGCGCGGGGCGGCTACCGCTTCCGCGGCCACAACTTCCTCTTCGGCCTCGGCCTGCGCGTCGGCGTCGGCGTGCTCGCGACGTCGACGTTCTACAACGCGAACACCGGCTTCGGGGTGCCGTGGGGCGCGTCGCGGCGCGTGTACTTCGACGGCGGCGTCATCATCGACGTGGGGTTCTTCCTGAAATGATCCGCCTCGCCCTCGTGCTCGGAGTGCTGCTGCCGGCCGCCGCGTGCGTCGTCGGCGAAGACCAGAGCAACTGCGTGACGACCGCCTGCCACGGCTGCTGCGGCATCGGCGGCCGCTGCGAGAACGGCATCACCGACCGCGCGTGCGGGACCGCCGCGCTCGCCTGCGTCGACTGCACGCTGCGGGGCATGAAGTGCGACGCCGCGAGCCGGAGCTGCGTGACGCCGTGCCCGGGAGGGGCGTGCGCCGCGGGCCGCTGCAACACGTGCAACGGCAGCGCGACGCCGTGCTGCCCCACGGCGCAGCCCTGCCAGCTCGGCACACAGTGCTACCCACGAGCGTCGGCGCCCGCCGGCTCGCAGTGCTGCCCGTGACCCACGGGCCTCAGTCCCTCTTCTTCCGCTTCTTCTTCTTCTCCGGCCTCTCGTCGGGCTCGTCGTCGCCCTCGCCCCGGGCGCCGTACCACTCGGGCCGCTCCTGCGCCTCGATGAACGCGGCGAGCTCGAGCGAGGTGCCGTCGTCGAGCGAGCCCGGAGCCCAGTACGGCATCGCCCAGCGGATGTACCCGGCCAGCACGTTCACGCGCGCGAACGGTGCGCCATCGTTCCACGACCCCTCGCCCCACAGCGGAGCCGGCTTCACCCGCTCGAGCTGCACGCCCTGGCCGTCGGCGCCGTGGCACGCCGCGCAGTGCTGCGCGTACGCGACCGCGCCGCGCTTCGCGTCGAGCTTCGAGACCTCGACCTCGGTGAGCGCGCCCCTGCCGCGCCAGGGCATGCCGCTCACGGCCGCCGAGATGAAGCGCAGGTACGCGGCGACGGCGTCGACCTTCTGCTCGTGCGCTTCGCCGTCGAGCGAGCGCTCGTAGCAGACGGTGATGCGGTCTTCGAGCGTGCGCGCCTCGAGCACGTTCGCGATTCCGGCGAGCGGGAGCGCGAGCTCCTTCTGGCCGGCGTCGAGATGGCAGCTCGCGCAGCTGAGCTTGTTGCCGCCGCTCGGCTTCGTGAACAGCTTGTAGCCGAGCTTCACCTGCGCGCTCGTCGGCTCGAGGAACGGGTTCTTCGGCAGCGGCACGGGCCGCGCGAGGTCGGTCTTCGCCGGCACGAGCGGAGCGGCCGCAAGCGTGAGCACCGCCAGCAGCACGTTCAATCGTTGCCCTTGATGCAGGCGACGGGCTTCAGCTTCTTGTGCACGGAAGCGAGGCCGGCGAGCTCGACGGACTCGAGCACGTCGTCGAGGTTCTTGTAGCAGGGCCCCGACTCGTCGAGCGGCGTCGAGCGCGTGTTGAGCAGAATGCCCTTGCCGGCCATGCGGCGGTCGGTGTCCTTCTGCGAGAGCTCGCGGCGCGCGGCCGAGCGCGAGAGCCGGCGGCCCGCGCCGTGGTTCACCGAATACAGCGAGTCCTTCGCGGCTTCGTTCGCGAACAGAATGGCGCTGCCGGTCTCCATCGAGCCGGGGATGAGGATGGGGTGGCCGGTGTCCTCCCAGACGGTGCCCTTCAGCGCGGGGTGGCCGCCGGGGAACGCGCGCGTGGCGCCCTTGCGGGCGACGAAGCGGCCGGACTCTCTCTGGATGAGGTTGTGCGAGATCTCGTAATACACGTGGGCCTCGCCGCCGAAGACGGCCTCGAGCGCCTCGCAGACCGCGTCGCCGATGAGCAGGCGGTTCGCGATCGCGAAGTTCGCCGCCATGTTGTGCAGGTTCCAGTAGTCGCGGCCGACCGGCGACTCCGCGTCGAGCCAGACCTGGTCTTCGCTGCGGGACTTGAGGCCGAGCAGCTCGGCGCCGAGCACGAAGTAGTGCTTCGCGATGTTCCAGCCGAAGCCGCGCGAGCCGGTGTGGAGCATCACCCAGACCCGGCCTTCGGCGTCGACCTGCATCTCGCAGAAGTGGTTGCCGCCGCCGAGCGAGCCGAGCTGCTCGGCCTTCTCGAGCGCGCGGCCGGGAACGTCGGTGCGGTCGTCGTCGACGGGGATGCAGGCGCGCTCGGCCACGTCGTTGCTGTGGCGCAGCGCCTTGGCGCCGTGGCGGATGATCTCCGGGAACTGCTTCTTCGAGATGCGCCGCATCCCGCTCTGGCCGACGCCGACGCCGATGCGGCGCTCGACCTCCTCCATCCACCTGCGGCGCTTGGCGGGGTCCTGGACCTCGTCGTGGGTGAGCGTCGTCTGCAGCTGCACCATGCCGCAGCCGATGTCGTAGCCCGCGGCCGTGGGCAGCAGCACGCCCTCGGTCTCGATGGCGGTGCCGATGGGGACTCCGTAGCCGACGTGACAGTCGGGCGTGAGGACGACGCGCGTGGCCCCCGGGAAGGAGCACGCGTTCACGACCTGCTGGAACACGTCTTCCTCGACCTCGTTCAGCAGCTTGTCGGAGAGAAAGAGGTGTGCGTCGCAGCGCATCGTCTTGATGCGCGGCAGCACCCAGTGTCCCTCGGAGGCCTTCTGTAACGTCTGCTTCCAGCTCATGGCGGACACCCTGACGGTAACAGCCGGCGGGTCCCGACGGGGGCTGCACTTGCGGGCGAAGTCACGGGTCAGGCAGCCGTGCTCCGATCAGCCCTCGTCTTCGCCCTGCTCGCGCTCGCGTGCGCATGCACCCCGGCCGCGACCTGCGACGCCAACACGTGCACCGGCTGCTGCGACCCTGCGGGCTTCTGCCGTTTCGACGACGTTCAGGCGTGCGGCGTGGGCGGGCAGGCGTGCACCTCGTGCTCTCCCGGCAGCACCTGTCAGACCGGCATCTGTGTGCCGGGCAACAACTGCGTGCCGACGAGCTGTCTCGCGCAGCAGAAGAACTGCGGCACCATCTCCGACGGCTGCGGCGGCACGCTGAGCTGCGGCGCCTGTGAGGTCCCGGGTGAGTCGTGCGGCGGCGCGGCGGGGACGGCGAACGTCTGCGCTCCGGGCGTGTGCGTGGCGAAGACGTGCGCGAGCCTCGGTGCGACGTGCGGCATGGTGAGCGACGGCTGCGGTGCGCTGCTCAACTGCGGCACCTGCACCGCGCCCGAGACGTGCGGCGGCGGCGGCACCGCGAACCAGTGCGGCATGGGCGCGTGCGCGCCGAAGACGTGCGGCGAGCTCGGCAAGAACTGCGGCACGGTCTCCGACGGCTGCACCGGCCAGCTGTCGTGCGGCGTGTGCACGGTGGCGGGCGAGAGCTGCGGTGGCGGTGGGACGCCGAACGTGTGCGGCCGTGGCGCGTGCACGCCCACGACCTGCGGCGCGCTGGGCAAGAACTGCGGCATGGTCGCCGACGGCTGCGGGAACATGATTCCGTGCGGCACCTGCAGCGGCTTCGACACCTGCGGCGGCGGAGGCACCGCGAACGTCTGCGGCGCGACGTGCATGGTCTCGTGCCCCTCGGGCTTCACCTGCCAGGGCGGCGTGTGCGCCGGAGGCAACCTGTCGAACCTGGTGCTCGAGGTGCCCGTGCCGCCGCAGCACGCGGTGAGCGGGCGCGTCACGCGCAACGGGGTGGCGCCGACGCTGATGTCGGCCTGCGACTACGTGGGCGACGGGCTGGTGGGCATCGAGTTCCAGCACCTCGCCGACCGGCGCTTCGACGTGAACACCGCGGCGCTGTGCGAGAGCGCGACGATGAACAGCACGTTCCCGTTCACGGCGCAGCTGTACCCCGGCACGTATAAGGTGACGGTGAAGGCGCGCACCTCGTACGACGAGGCGTCGAACCTGCCGCTGTGGGACACGGTCGCGAACGCGATGTTCACGGTGAGCGGGCCGATGTCGAACGTGGTGCTCGACGTGCCGGTGCCGCCGCAGCACACGGTGA